>Ga0209816_1000015_pt1 | contig 150172 bp, 193 predicted proteins | sample CoawatmetaG01DNA_FD_187509 | JGI IMG/M metagenome (GOLD analysis project Ga0209816, IMG submission 187509) | Marine microbial communities from the West Antarctic Peninsula - Coastal water metaG017-DNA (SPAdes) (version 2) | ecosystem: Environmental > Aquatic > Marine > Coastal ...
AGACTGGTGAATGTAGTAATCAGAACGGTCAACTTGGATTCGAATGTCCACTCGATTATGTCAAAGCACCGTGGGCATGGGGACAGACTCAGATCGATCATATAAATGGTGATCACTTAGAAAACGATCCGAGCAACTGTATGGAACTTTGTGATATGTGCCATACTTACAAGGGTAAACTGTCAGGCGATTTCAAGCGACAGAATCAATCAAAATATATATATAAAAGGAAATAAAATGACGTATGCAAAGAAAACCTGTTATGATTGTGGGCAACGTGATATTCAACCCAACATGAAACGAGTCACTATAACGAAGACTAATACCTCTCATGGATATAGTCATCAAACAAAGAAAGCGACATCATCAAGAGCGTATGTCAACAAGCGAAAGGTATTTGTGTGTAAGTCTTGTGCTGATGCTAGAACAAAATCAACAATCAATACGTGGTTGTTTTTGATAGCAACAGGCATAGTAATTTATTTTTACTTTTCTTAAAATATATGTTGCAATTACATATTAACTATGTTATAATAACACTTCATTAATGCGAAAGAGAGATATATTATGAGTCATGAATTAGAGATTGTAAACGGTAAAGCACAAATGGCATATGCAGGACAAGTTCCTTGGCATGGTCTCGGTACTAAAGTATCTACAGATTTGTCTCCGAGAGAGATGATGGTCGAAGCAGGATTGGATTGGGGTGTGGAGAAGCACCCTGCATTGATCAACGTGCGTGGTGAGTTAATTGAGACGGGTCAGGAAGCACTTATCCGTACAGATACCAATGCTGTACTAACTAACGTAGGTAAGTCATGGAATCCTGTCCAGAATAGCGAAGCATTCGATTTCTTTGCTGAGTACTGCGCCGCTGGCGATATGGAGATGCATACTGCGGGTTCACTAAAGGATGGACAAATCACTTGGGTTCTTGCTAAAGTAAATGAGTCATTCGATATCCTTGGTGATGATCAAGTCGATTCGTTCTTGTTACTATCTAACCCACATCAGTATGGCAAAGCAATCAATGTTCGCTTTACTCCTATTCGTGTAGTATGTAACAACACCTTGACATTCTCGCTCAGTGCGAACTCAAACAATCAAGTAACTATGAACCACCGTTCTAAGTTTAATCCTGATGAAGTTAAAGCGCATATGGGAATTGCTCACGACAAGTTTGCTCAGTATAAAGAGATGGCGAATTACTTAGGACACAAGCAAGCATCATTCGGTGATTTGATTAACTACTTTAACAACGTGTTCCCAGTTGCTAATGCTGCCGCTCGTGAAGCAAAAGCATACAATGATTTGTCTCGCACTGCTAAGTTGGCGATGGATCAACTTGACACACAACCGGGTGCTGAGTACGGACGCGGATCATGGTGGCAAGCACTTAATGCTGTGACTTACACAACCGATCACTTGTTGGGTCGCTCTGCTGATACTCGTATGGCGTCTGCATGGTTCGGATCTAATCAAGCGAAGAAAGTCAAAGCAGTAAACCTCGCTGTTGAGATGGCATCATAATTAACGTCTGAAAAACGCCTTTAGTATAAATATTATAATGATATTAATGTACTAAAGGTGTTTGTTTATGATCGATCCTATCTCTGCTGTGGCAGTCGCAACATCCGCATACAAAACAATAACTGCAATGATTTCCGCTGGACGTGAAGTAGAAGATACTCTCGGTCAGATTGGCAAATGGTACGGTGCCGTTGCTGACTTCAATGAAGCGAAACGTCAAGCAGACAATCCTCCTCTATTCAAGAAACTATTCTATTCCTCAAGTATCGAGAAAGAGGCGATGGATATGTTCATTCAAGAACGTAAAGTCAAAGCACAAGAAAAAGATCTCCGAGAACTATTGACTTTCTGTTTTCCTGGTGATGCATATAAAGAATTGACTGACCTGCGTAGACAGATAAAGGATCAACGAGAGAAAACTTTGTATAAGCAAATTAGACAACGTAAAGCATTTGTCTCTAATGCAGTCAACTGTGTTCTTATTGCTGTCCTAGGTACTATTACATATACTATATTTGCCTTGATTATAAATAACATATAGATATAGTAACGATTGAATTAAATGAACGGAAGGTGGAATAAATGAAACATATAATTGGCGCATTGCTTCTAGGATTACTATGCACAACAGCATGGGCACAAGATAATCCTATCGACGATACTATCAGAACAGACTCAGTAACAAACAGTACGGTTGATTCAACATCGAGATCAACTACCACGCTGAGATCTCCTCCTGCCTCTGCAATAACTCCGACTATCAATACGTCAAACTCTGACTTATGTACGTTCGGTGTTGCGGGTGCAATTCAAACACAAATTCTAGGTATCTCTACTGGCACTCAGGTGACAGATGATAACTGTGAACGCCTGAAACTTTCGAAGACTCTGTATGATATGGGTATGAAAGTGGCAGCGGTTTCTACAATGTGTCAGGACCCAAGAGTGTTCAATGCTATGATGATGGCAGGCACTCCGTGTCCCTACGATGGTATGATTGGATCAGAAGCAAAGGCAGCATGGGAAGTTAATGCTGAAGAGAAACCTGATGCTAAAAAAGAAGAGGAGGGACTGACCGATGGTACTAAGACATTATTGGGCGGCGCTGGGGTTGCTAGTTTGCTCTTGTTACTCCTACTCTAACGATACAGTTTATGGTTCTACGTCGAATGCGGCAGTAGATGGTTACAAATGGGTAATGACAAATGTTTTACCTCAACAGTTAGGATTGACTGTTGGTAATGTCATCTATCAATATACTACAGTTAAGAATACTGATGACGATATGGTTGTCAGTGTACAGAATGAGAATGCGCGTGGCGAAGGTTATATCTTTAGATCAGTAGATGATTGGTCAGGATTACCGGGTAATAGTATAAATAAAGTCGTTCCCGCTGGCAACATAGACATATCATACTGGGGGAATGGTTCGATAGATTGGACAGGCACTGGTTCTGTTACAGATGCGAAAGTGATATACACGTATCAGTACGACCCATGTTTTGATCCGCAGACTGATCCCGCTTGCCCAGGATGGATAGCGCCAGTTAATTACAGTATCGAAGACGCCGAAGCATATGATGCTTTGAACGAAGACTATGTACAGAATGAACTTGACAGAAAGCAGACTCTCCAAGATGAAGAAGAGGAAGAAGAAGCGGAACGCAAGGCAAACATTATAAGAAAGAAAAGAGAGAATGACGAACGACTAGAAGTAATGTTGGGATATGTGAATACATCCCTATTATCTGACGGTCAACTAATTCAGCATGAGATGCTAAAGGCGACAAACAATCTGTCGGGTGCGTATTATGCAACTATATCAGGTGGTAATTATCCAGAGACTATTAAGTTGATTGATAAGAAACTGCCGGATAGTAAGAGTGGTGTCAGAACCAATCTTGCGCAACAAGTGCTACACCAACAGATGGTCGACTCACAATATAATAATAATAATAACGGAGAACAATAATGTTCAAGAAATTAATGTTATCGGTAGCAATTCTGAGTGGCAGTGCAATCGCCCAAGAAGTGCCCATTACTGGCAACGTAGAATCAAAATGTATAGTACAAACTGATACACTCGGAGTATATGGTAACCCGACTCCTAGCAAACTAACTACAGCATCCACTAGTGGCGGTGTTGTGCCAATTATTCGTTTCGATGTAATTCAAGCGAGTTTTTATAAAGCACGAATTACTACTCCGAGCGGATTCTCAGAAAGTCCAGCACTAGATGATGTTGTAACATGGACTGGCGATGTTACTGTCGGTGAAGTTTCCGATGCTACTATGTCATCTTATAGCACCAGCAAAGTCGAGTACGATAACACAACTGAAATTGATTTAACAGTTGCGGGCAGTACTTGGTTCAACATTGAATCAGTAGCAGAATATGGATATGATACAGCACTTCCTGCAGGCACATATCGTGCTGTTGTAAGCGCAGAGTGTATCGCTCTATAATATGAGATTCATTGTTGTATTAATGTTGATGACCCTTAGCAGTTTCGCAGTTGGTCATCAATGGACTCCGACTTATCCTACGTTGAAGAACTCTTATGTATCCGGAGTTCTTTCAACTAGGATGGAGTTATTCAACGCTAGAGATGATGTGACATATTATCAGATTGGTGTATTCGATGCTGATTTCAATAAAGTACCATTTGCCACGGGTGAGAAGATAATTAAGATTGAACATCTTGGCAGAAGAACAGTTGATGTTTTCATCAGAAAGCGAGACCTATCAAGAGCAGTTTATATCTGTTCTAAGTCAAAGTTATTATCAAAGGGATCGGCAACAACCTCTATATCTTCAAGGATATGTTCTAAAATTAAATGAGTGAATTGTAGTGAGAAAGATTTTTATAATATTGATGTTCGTAAGTACCGGAGCAATAGGTGAATCTAGTTCTTTGAATCTTGCTATACCTCAATCACAACAGAGTTACCAGTCAGACAGAATACGTGCAGGGAATATCGAATGTTCTAATGCTATCGGTTCTGCGACTAATGTTGAGTTTGGTGTTGTTGGAATCATTGGAGAGAATGATCCCTACGGTTATAATAATAACTCTGGCGCCAGTATGAACACAGGTAGCAATAACGGTATGGTCAAAGATGTCGGTGTGTATGCTAAGATAACGATACCAATCGGTGGACCAAAAGAAAGAATAAACTGTAATACTTTGTATCAACTAGAACTAGAAAAGACTCGCTTAGAAGTTCGCAAACTGAAAGCAGAAATACAGAGTATGAAGCAATTAGAATTTGATAACTAAAGGATCAATGTAACATGGCAGAAGTAGAGTTTGGTGGAGTAACTTTTAGTGGCGGTAAGATGTTTGTCTTACTCTCTGCACTTTCTACTTTGGGCGGTGCTACATGGGCAGGTTTCGAGTTCTATTCCGACTACATGGATATGAAAGAGATTGTCCTGAACATCGACACCACCGAGATAGCAAACCGAAATGCTCAGATCGAGATTAAACTTGACGAAGCAATTGACTATTCTCGTAGTATCAAGAACGACCTTCGCGATGACTTCAATCGTATGGAAGGTAATGTTGACCGTATCGAAGATAAGAATCGTGATATGGAAGATAAAGTAAAGACGATGATTGATCGCGCCAGCGAGAGATTTGACTCAAAAAGAGATAGTCTCCAGAACGATACAGAGATTAAGATTAACTCTCTCGAAGATCGAATGAATAAGAAGATACAAACTGTTTTAGACAATCCACTGGCAGATTAAAGTAATGCAAATAACACTTGACATTCCTTATAAATCCTAGTATAATGCACTTAACGCTTTTATGAATACTAAATATTATCTTTTCAACAAATATCGCAAATACCAATTCTACCTTGAGAGAAAGGGTAATACTATAGATGTATATGTTTAGTACTATAAATCCTATGAATGATGACTATTCATGAGATAAATGGTAATTAGGTTGACGATGTTGTGATATCATGATATAATAACACTATATTAACCAATTGAGAAAATTATGAATTTATATGATATGAACGATACAAACTTTGATAACTACCAAAACTACATTATGGACAATGCTGATCTTTCTGAGGTCACCATCTGTAACGGAGATACACTCTTGGAGGCAGCAGAAAATTCGTACCTCCTAGAAGAGTTCATGCAATCACCCCAATACATTGTGGAATAACCTTTGAGTAAATGATCATGAGAAAACCACCAATATGTTGCATAGAAGATTGCGGTCAAACATCCGATCATACAGATGTACGCTATTTCGGTGAAGTGTATAGAAACCTTTGCGACGAACATTACGAAGACCTGCATCCTATTAGAGATAGAACACATCCAATCAGACCCGAGTGTACAGTTGCAGGTTGTGACAAGTTAGCGCATAATCACTCGAAGAAAAAGAACGGCACTATAAACTGGAGAAAGCATTGTCATGTGCATCACCAGGAAAGACTAGACCGACTCGCCTTATCAAATTCAATTTCGCTTACTCCATTTATACCAAGATCGCATCACGGTGATCTGCTACCATTTTTCGAGTGATATAAGTTCCATGAATAGTGAGTATTCATGAGATAAATGCTAATTAGGTTGACTATGTTGTCATTTCATGAGATAATAGTACCCTAATCAGATGAGAGAGATATGTTATGACTGCATTTACTAAAGAAAACTTCACTTGGGACGGCATGTACTTGATGTATCAAGGCGCGTTCGAAGGTTCTCGCACTATGGAGCAAGTGTCTCCTGACTGTCACCCATCTTGGTACGGTATGCCCGAACGTACTTTTGTTGCACGATTCAAGTATGGTAGCAAACCTTGGAAGTCGTGGGTTAACTTCCTAGTTAAGAACTTCACCATCGAAGAGTACATTGAACTAAGTAAACAAACTAGTCCGATGCAAGCGATGGAAGTCAAAGGTTTTAAAGCGAGGAAGAAAGCATGAAAATTTTAATGATGTGTCAAGATAGAGAGAACTACGGCGCTCATGATTGGGACGATGCAACTACCGAGTGTCCTCAGTATTGGAAGAATAAGGGCGGTAATACATATATCATAGAGAACGTAACTGTTGCGCAGGGACGTGATGAGGCGTTCTGGCAGTTAGCAGAGGCAGCAATCGAGTCTTCGGACGATTACTTCTCTACGCATATTCTACAGCAACAATTAGTAGATGATGATTACGACACTAGTAAGTGGATAGAGGGTTGGGAAACTCCTATTCGCTTAAATCTTGTCGGCGAAGACTTCCATGCAGAGAGAACTACGGTGAAACATAATTCTAACAATGATCCGATCATCACACTCAACGAGTCGTGGTTGCAAGAAAGTGGTGAGAGATTGCACTACATGAGATTTAATACTACAGGTACAAACAAATGAAGGGAAATAAAATACTTGTGACTGGCGGTGCTGGTTTCATTGGTTCACAACTGATTGCTCGATTGAATGATCGGGGTTACGAGGCGATGGGTATTGACAACTTCAACTCCCATCTGTACGATGCATCCTTTAAACATGATCGAGTAAAGGCATTAAAGATTCCTGTTACTCATTGTGATTTCGCCTCAGGAGACATTCGCTATCTTCGTAAGACTGTCACGGACTTCGCGCCTGATCAGATTATTCATCTCGGTGCTATGGCGGGGGTGCGCGATTCGTTTGGTAAAGAAAGTGAATATCACAAGAACAATATTGACGGCACACAAAGAATCATTGAATTACTTCAGACATATTTACCTGAGTGTCGGGTGATCTATGCGTCTACGTCTAGTGTGTACAGTAGCACTAAAGAACTTCCATGGAAAGAGGACAATGTTCAAGCGCACCAGTTGAATGCATATTCATACAGCAAGTATGCTAACGAATGTATGTTCAAGATTAGTGGTCTGAATAATGTTGGTCTAAGATTCTTCACAGTCTATGGACCGTGGGGCAGACCTGACATGGCACTGTTTGACTTCACTAAGAAGATTCTAGCGGGCGAACGTATCACAGTGTATAACTATGGTAACATGAAACGGGACTTCACCTACGTCGATGATATACTTGACGGCATTGAGATAGTGATTGAGAATGCTAAGATCGAATCTGGTGAGATATTCAATATTGGTAATGGCAAGCAAGTGGGTTTAATAGACTTCATCAATGAGATTGTGAAGTGTACGGGCAAGAAATCATTACAAGACCTTCGCGCTCCACATCCTGCTGATGCTCTTGAAACATGGTCTGATACAACGAAACTTGCTAAACTAGGATATGCTCCGAAGGTTGATGTTGAAGAAGGTGTCGCTAAGTTCTACGATTGGTACATGGAGTACTACGGTGATTAGTTATAGCACAAACTGGATGGGTCCAATCTCTACTAATTGGTACGAAGATAGGAACATACCATTTGAGATCAGAGAAACTTCTGGTAAGATACTCCCAAAAACAGAGTACAAACACTTTCTTGAATCCTATTCATGTGGACGTATTGATATCTATGGATTAGACGAACAAGAATTCTATGCAGGTAAAGATGAGTACGGTGTCTCGCCAATGCGTACAGAAGATTGGAATGCGTTCGGTGATTGGTTAGATAATATAAAAGATGAAAGTCTAACTACATACAAAGAACTGATACGTCAATTCGAAGAACACCAGGGCAAACCTATAAGATGGTTGGAGTCGAAATGAGTGAATATACGCCAGACAACTGGGTAGTACTAAAGATCAAAGAAGGCAAAGGCACATTCCCTTTCTACAAAGTATTAGGAGGATGGAGTGGTGGTTACTTAGGTGGTGACAGTTGGCGAATGAACAGCGGTGTTACCCAAGTTAAAGAAGATGGTGACTACTATGAATTCTATGGCGAAAGTGGTTCTTGTTATAGATGCCACAAAGAAGTTTATGGTTTGCGTATGAATAACGCAGGCGTCTATAATCAGTTAAGAGAACAACAGCAATTCGAAGGGCAAGTACAAATGATGCCCGAAGATACTGATTGGAGTAAACTACTATGAGACGTGGTGAGAAAAGTTTGGAAGTAAGAGCAAAGCAACACATCTCTATTTGTTGTAAGACTCTCTGCGAGAGAGAGATAGTAGAAGAATACATCAATCAATTAGAAGAGAGAGTAAAAGAACTTGAGAAAATGGTGGAGAATCTGGGCAAAGAGTCTAGGTGAGAAAGTTGGTGAGACGGACAAGCAAGCAAACACTGTTGCAGGTATCAGGACAGTGTGGTGGTTGACTCACATGGCAACTTGTGTCGCAATCATTCTTAATGCCATTGCCAATCATGGATTAGGATTAATAGGATTATGAACGAACGAATAAAAGAACTTGCTTTACAGTCTGGATTAGAAATGTGCAGTTGTGGTTGTGATATGCCTACTCGACAATCTGCGGAATTCGCTAAGTTGATTATACAGGAATGTTCTGCCGTGGCAAGTGACAATGATTACTATCGCTCTGCGGGTACTGCGGTTAGAGAACATTTCGGAGTTGAAGATTGAACGAAGACGAACGAGTTGCAAGAGTCGAGGGTCAACTTAGTCCTGAAGTTCAATCAGAGTTCTCTGGCAGTACAATGTCTAAAGCAGGTAGACTTGCAATGGAACTTAATGCCGAGCGTAAAAGACTCAAAGAAGAAATGGAAGTTCTTCAGTTAGAAGTCGAAGATTTAAAACCTGCAACTCCTACAGGAACTGTTGATAGTTATATCAAGTGGGTAGCAACTATACTTGGCGTGGTTGGAGTATTCATTATGAGCGCAGGGTTTGGCACAGCAGGTCAGATATGTTATGCATCTGCCGCAACTTGTTGGGTGTATGTGGGTCATTGTTGGAATGACAAAGCGATTATGATTGGTAGTGCTATAAGTGGTACTGCGGTATTAATGTCCTTAGTAGAAGTTTTAATGGAGCAAGTTTAACATGTCAATAACATCAACACCCGATGCACTAGATGTATTGCGTAAACGTCTTGAGGGACGTACCGATTGTGATATTCGAGTAAAAGTAAACAAAGCAGGTTGTAGTGGATACGCCTATGAGATGGAATACTCTTATGTAAGAAACGATGATGATATAATTATTCCACTAGAGGAAGTTTCTTTAGTGGTTGATCCCAAAAGTATATTGTTTCTACAAGGAACAAGATTGGAGTATACTGTCGAAGGATTCAATGAAGGGTTTCAGTTCGTCAACCCTAATGTAACTGGCGAATGTGGATGTGGAGAGAGTTTTTATTATGATACAACAACAGTTTAGATTTTACGACAAATTCCCTGATCAACTGTGTTTGGATGTTACTCAAGAACAACCGCAACCAGATTACTCAAATTCTTTAACATCGATCAATGGTGATGGTTTATGCTTCATCGATGACACTTATGCTACCTCTATGAACTATACCGTTAACCTCAATAATGTAGTATTTAATGATGACGAGAAACCTTCGCTATTTAAAAGAATCGTTTTAAAACAATTAGGAATAAAATACAAATGAAATACTTCTGGATGGGTTTAGGTTGGTTGTGTGTTGTATTAGCATATGTTGGTTTCGTCACACCTGGAATTCCATTCAGTCACTTTCTGTTGGGTGCAGTCTATTGCTTCTCGAAGTCTAGTCCTCGAATGGAGAAGTGGTTATATAATCATCCTTGGTTCGGTGAGTTTCTTACCAACTGGAAAGAGAAAAAGATATTCCCAGTCAAAGCAAAGATCGGCATGGTCGTTATGATGTCATCTTCCCTCATTATTATGTACTACACTGTACCTAATATCATGTTAGTTGTCTATGCGGGTGTCACCATGGCACTAGTTGCTACCTTTGTCTGGTGGAAATACCCATCGTCATAAGTTCCATGAATGATGGGTATTCATGAGATAAATGGCGAAAGTGTTGACACCATCTCCAGTTATGATATAATAGTACCTCATTAGACAGATAGAGACTTATTATGAAAGACAGAATATTCAACTATGCCCACACTGATGATACTAACAAGTTCTACTTCAATCGTGTTACCGACGAGTTCACCACCAAGATGAATTGGTATGATAACGATGACGTTGATATGATTGTCGTTGACGCAACCAATACCTCACAAGAGACTGACAACATATTCTCTTTCATCTATAAGACAGAACCTAACACTGATCAAGTATGGATGCGCTTTGCCAATGAGTTCGAATGTCGCAACACTGACTTGATTCTTGATCCAACTAAACCCGCTTACATGATACAGGTGAAATAATGAAAGCAATTACTTATATATCTGACCCTAGTCACTCTTACCTTAAAGTTCCTGCTAGTGTTGTTGAGAACCTTGGTTTCATGAACAAAATCTCTGAGTACTCTTTCTTTAACGGGACTTCAGTCTGGTTAGAATGTGATTGTGATGCTCAGTTGTTCTTTGATGCTCTTGATGAGAGAGGAATCGAAGAACCTCTTATCAAACACCAATCACTGAATTTTCAAGCACCATTTCGACTGCTTCCACGATTTACTCACAATGCAGCATAATTATGATGAATAAACTGAATCTTGTATTAGGTAGTTTGATGATGATGGGTGCTGTTGGTGCAATCGAGACTGGCAGTATGACACTCAGTACTGCTATGGTGTTTGGTGTGATTGGTTCAATCGCCGCAGTCTACAGTGCATATAAACTTAATGAAGAGTATTAAATAATGACCGAGTTCACCCCCGAAGAGTTGAAAAACTCCAAACGAATCTTCAAGTCCGCAACACCAAAGTATACTATTGATTGGTATGTCAAGTGGTTTGCCTCTGTTATGGTTCTCTCTGCAATGTCAGTACGAGGAATTGAGGGATTGATGTACTACGATCTCGCCTTGTCATACATTGGATTGATCGGATGGTTAGCAGTCTCGTTCATGTGGAAAGATAGAGCATTGATTTGTGTAAACGGTGTTGGTCTTGTGTTACTATCAAAGAATATTCTTTCTCTGTGGGCAGCATAAGAATGCAGGTTCTTATAACAAAATGTTCTAAAAATAAGTGAGAAAAAGGTAGACAAGAACTCCAGATATGATATAATAAGTACTTAGTTAATCGAGATGAAGAGAGAATATATTATGAATGATTTAATTGCGATGTACGAAGAACAGGGTCTTACCCTTGTACTAGACGAAGAAAGAAATATTGCTCGTTGTGACCGTCCTGCTCCACGAAGTCGTTTAGGTTTCAAGAGCGAGTTTCACACTCGTTACCAAAGTGTTGAGCGTATGATTCTAGTATGTACTCAATTCATCGAAAACCGTATTGCCAATCAGAAAGCGAAAGAAGAATATAAGATCACTCAGAAGATAAAGAAAGTCGCTCTTGCCGCAGATGTTAAAGTTGGTGACTTGTTCGTTGACAGTTGGGGTTATGAGCAAACCAATGTTGATGCTTACCAAGTTGTTGCTAAACCTAGTGCGACTACTGTAATCGTTCGTGAGATTGGTTACGCTACTGTTAAAGATTCTGAAGGTTATGATTGTGAAAATGTTCGTCTTGTTCCTAACTCTTTCAAGGGTGAAGAGATGACCAAGAGATTAAACAACTACGGTGGTTTCAAGACTTACAGTCACTCAAGTGCTTCAAAGACTACTGCTGATGCTACTCACTACCGTTCATGGTACTACTAAGAGAGAATATATTATGAAAAATGAAGTTTCTGTGTTGATGAATGACCTCGTTATGCTGATTGAAGCAAGCGAGTGTTATAACGAAACGTACTACAACAGCGAGTACAAGCGAATAATTAATCGAATCATTGAACTAGGAGGGTTCTTATAACAAAATGTTCTAAGAAAGGTGTTGACAAAACATCATATCCATGAGATAATAGTACCCTATTGAGATGAGAGAGTTATTAGTTATGTTAGTTGAAGCGATCCAGTTTGCCACCGAGATGCACAAAAGTCAGGTACGAAAGTATACTGGTGAAGCATATATCACCCACCCTGTTGCCGTTGCTGATCTTGTTGAAGAGTATATGAATGCCAATGGTTACAGCGAAGATGAGATCATGGATGCCATGACCATCGCCGTCTTGCACGATACTGTCGAAGACACCGAAGCAACCGAGGAAGACATCTTCCAGATGTACGGTGCTGATATTGCCACTGGTGTTTGGTTCTTGACTAAGTGTCCTGACTATGTAGGTAACAGACGTATTCGTAAGAAGATCTGCGAAGACCGTCTTGCTCGTGCTCCAGAAATTATTAAAATCATTAAGACATTTGATATGTACCACAACAGTCTAACCTTGGAAAGAGATGACCCTAAGTTCTACAAGGTCTTCATGGTCGAGACTGTCAGTTTGTTGAGCGCAATGAACACTACTGAAATCTTTCCGAAGAAGTAACTACTTAAATTATTGGAGATATATTATGGGTATTCACGTAAACATTTATAAGCAAGCAAGAGACGAAGATTCTATGTTCGGTAACGTGGACTGCACCGCTGGTGGTGAGTCAAGTTACGCAAAAGGTTTCACTGTGATGAACTGTGAAGGACCGTTCGAACCTTGTATGGATTATCCTGCCGCTGAACTTGTGATGGCAGAACCGATCGGTGGAAGAAAGATTCTTAGACTGTTTCCAGTTTCTAAGTTGAACAACAACATGACCATGTTTGGCGGAAACTATGCTAGTACTTCTGACTCAAGGTTCTCAAGTCTTTGCGACAAGTTACTTGGCGGTACGTTCTTCGGTGCGGTTGCTGTCTTTGATAGAGTTGAGTGAGATTCATCTGATGAATAATCACTATTCATGAGAAAAATGTGAAAAGTGTTGACACCCTGTGTAGATATGTTATAATGGTTGTACGAATTGAGAGAGAGATTAAATATGTTATATAATGATTACAACGAAATCCCCGCAAACCTTCGCCGAGTTATCCTTGATGAGACGCTAGAGAAGCGTATAAACAAAGTGCCTTTGTCACTATGTAATCGAATCATCGATGATCATGAGCGACATGAGGCAGAGATGGAAACACTTCGCCACTTCAGTGTTCAATATAAGAAGGGCAGTGTCACTAAGACATTCGAATACACAAGTGGTCAAGAAGCGTTGACCGCACTTGATCAGATGATTGGTTATGATGATAGAGACTTGTCTGTTGTTGCTGTTCTGAAGCAAGCAGATAGAGTTATTCGTGGATACTTCAACGGTCAGTGGATTGTCCCTGCTCCGAAAGATGCTGTTAAATTTAATAAGGTTGGTGTTTAATATGATTATTGATAAAATTACTGTTATTACTGCAAAACAAATTCCTACTAAAGATACTTCGTTTATACAGGATATGTACACAGCAATTACTGTACGTGAGTTGTACGCAGTAGTAAAAAAGAAAGCATTGGCGATAGCAAAAGATTTAGAATTGCAGACCCAAGGCAAAGCGCGTGTTAGCGTTGAGATGGTAGAGGGTGCGGGTGGTTTACCTTGCGCAGATATTTGGAGTTACGGAAGCATTACAAATCAAGTCTTCTGTACAGATGAAGAGGTATAAGTGATAGAAAATAATATAATTTTAACTGACATCGACGGAGTAGTTCTTAACTGGGCATATGCGTTCGATGTCTTTATGACAGAACATGGTCATACTCAAAGAGACAGTATTCCAGTCTATGATGTGAGTGTGACGTACGGTATCACTAAAGAGCAAGCAAAACATATGGTTCGTATGTTCAATGAGAGTGCCGCAATGGGATTCTTACCGCCTCTACGTGATGCAATGCACTACATGAAGAAGTTGCACGAAGAGCATGGATATGTTTTCCACGCAATCACTAGTCAGAGCAGTAACCCTAATGCGCAGAAGTTGCGAATTATGAATCTTCAGAAGTTATTTGGAGAAACTCTATTCGCGAAGTTCACTATTCTTGGTTGTGGTGATGACAAAGATGAAGCACTTGAACCTTATCGAGACTCTGGTTATACTTGGGTTGAAGATAAAGTAGAGAATGCTGAGTTGGGTGTTAAGTTAGGACTCGATAGTCTATTGATGGAACATGGATTTAACATGGATCACGAAACTATTCCTTGTATGAAAAACTGGAAAGACATCTATGAGCGACTTGTAGGTTAATATGTTATGGGGAGTGGCGTTATGTGCTACTCCCTAACACGTTTCTGTCCCTTATAAATAAAACATTATATCGAGGGATTTATGGCAGCATTACAGAAAGCAGATTTCGAAAAGCAGGCGTCAGGTGGCACCTACGCAGGAAAGACTCGCCACGAAATCTTCGCTCTCAAGATAAATGACAATAAGAAGTTCATCGTAGGTAATACCGAAGCGGGCAGAAAGGTCACAGGTGTTTCATACGAGTATAATCCTCGCGACACAAATCAATCTGGTACATTAACGTACTACATTCACAATAAAAAAGAACTCCTAACAGTATCCAATAGAAAGATATTTAAAGATGGAGACTTCGGAGGTGGTTCGGCAGGTTCTGGCGGTGGCGCTGAAGTGACTAAGTTTACTGAGTCTACACAGTGCTACTATTGTGCCTATGTGTTCAAGCATGGACGTAAGATCGATATGAAGAAACCTCTTACTACTGATGAACTCAAATCATGTGAGAATCTGGTATATGCATCTAAGTCACTCGACGATTGTATCAAGAAAGGTCCTGCCGCATGGTTCGAAGACCAGATATACGCTAAGACTGCTAATGCAATGTTTGAAAAATATAAAGGCAAGTTCAAGGGTACTGTATACTTTCATCGTTCTGGTGATGGCAGTAAGTCTAAGTTGATGGACAATATCTATCAAGCGAAGTTGATTTGTGCTAGAAAGGATCGACAGTCTGGTGAACCTCAAGCACCTGGCAGTTTCTCTAATGACAAATGGAATCCTGGTGACATATGGGCAACAACATTACCTAACGAAGCAAAACCTCTGCACGACTTCACAGATTCTTGGGGTGAACTTAATGATGCAGTGGCAAGACTAAGTGGTGCTTTCGGAGGCGATGCTAAGATTCTAGGCATATCTCTGAAGAGATTGTCAGGAATGGGTAAAGTACAAGAGTTCAATATTCCTGGCACCAAGACATTCGATGATATCTCATTCTCACATTTTACCTTCGGTCAAATCAATAACTTCTTCTCATCTACTGATGCCTACTTGTATACAGCAGTACAGGGCAGAATGCAGTTAAGAACATTCTCTACTACATCATCTTGGCAGGGACAGATTACTGGTGCGGCGGCAGCAGGTGGTAAGATCGGTGGTGGTAACCTAGCATTCTATCTAAATCTGGTCACTAAAGGTAGAGTTAAGATGTTCGGTGCATTAGGAACTGAAGACATTCTCATCAGAAATGAAATAAATAATAATACTAAATATAGTAATGATTTCTATAAGTTGTATGTTAATTTAGCGAAAAGTTCTAAGAACCTAAGGCAAGAAGTGCCGATGTCCGAAGTAGAGTTTGATAAGAAACTCAGTCAAGCGACAGATGGTTTTAGAGTATCAAAATACATTACCAGTAGATTCATAAATGAGTTAATAAAACTACCTGCCAAAGAGCAGAACGAGATAATAACTTTGTGCTGGTTGTATGCATCTTCTGCAACAGACCAATCTAGTTATTATATAAAAATAGCATAGAAGGTCCTTAAAGAGGGTAATACACATGTCACACATAGTTAAGAAATATAGTCAAGACAACTTTATAACGAATAGGTTGGGTATCCCTCCTTTCGACAATGTTAATCTATCTTATGATTCTTCGGATAACGTAAGTCTCATTGTCTTTACAAGAGATACTGGAACTGTCGCCAAGGTACTGTACAGTTACGATTCTGCTGAAAATATAACCAACATAAAGCGAACAGTATAATGGCAGTCATAAAAACCCAGATCATTAATTTCGAAACAGGTGAAGTGACTAACTCTGGTTTCACAGCAAGAAAGACTCAGGTTGTTAAAAGAAGCACTGGCCCACTTGATGTAGATACGGTGACTCCTACAGTTATACCTGAGATGTCTCTTGCTGTGCCAGCGGCGACATATCTGGTAGAATTTAATGGACAGTTTAGCGTAGAGAACACTTCTAGTTATACTTTAACCGCAAAGAACGAGTTGACTACATTATATAATGCGCTTACTGCATTATCTGCTACAGTGGCAGATCATGCTGCCACTTTTGGTAATGGTGAAACATTATCCTCAGGTGTTTATACTATAACGGGTGCTGCCAATGTTACTGGCACATTAACACTTAATGGTGACGCTAACGATCTATTCGTATTTCGATGCACAGGCGCGTTTACAACTGCCGCATCATCTAATGTAGTATTGACTGGTGGTGCAGTTGCCGCTAATGTTTGGTTTGTTGCACAAGGTGCTCCCAGTACTGGTGCAAATAGTACAATGAGAGGTAACATGATTGCAAACCAAGCGGCGCCTAGTCTCGGTGCTGGTACAATCATGGAAGGTCGTATGTTTGCAATTAATGGTGCCGCGTCACTGAATGCTAGTACTATGACTACACCCTCAGGAACTAGTACTGTAACTGTCGGAACGTCATTAGCAGGGTTCTCTATCTTCGCAGGTATTGGTAATGTATCTAACAGCGGTGCTAGTGTACTATCTCTGAGTGTCGGTACAAATGCTGGTGCTGTAACTGGATTTGATCCTGCTGACGTTTCGAAACCTCTTTATTCAGGTGGTTCTGAGACCATAGGCAAAATCTATTATGGTATATATTTAGATGGTGTCATTGTGGCGGACTCATTACGTAATACTACACACAAATTTGTAGCAGAGGGTAGCGAGTTTCCGTTAATACTGCAAACTGTTGTTGCAACAACCCCCGGTCAAGTAGTTGATGTTAGATGTTATGCGTCGATCGGAGAAATGAAAATTTGTCCTGAGAAGTCCTTTATCCTGGCACCAATTAATCCTGCTGTATATAACTAGTAATAAAATAAAAGGTTGACAACCAGTACCAGTATGTTATAATAGCATATTACTTACTAGAACTAAGAGAGAAATATGAAGTCATTTAAGACACATCTTGAAGAATCCACTAAAGTAAAGTGGAATAAAGTTGCTGACGGATACGTGAATAAAAGGATGGTGTACAAACACGTTACTTCTGATGGTATGTATCAAATACGTATATCTGGTGCTGATTCTATGAAATTTAATAAAGATGGCAGTCAGAAAGTGATGCCTACAGTCTTTGATATGCATCCAGCATCATATAGTCCAAGATACCCTGTTAGCGGTTATAAGAATGTTACTATAGCGAAAGCAGAAGTTGAAAGGTGGATTGCTGATCATGAATAATTTTAAAGAGTTCATTACAGAAGCGGCACAAAAGAACACCCATATGACTCACATCGAAGATAAGGTCATCTACGGTGGTGCTAATGGAACTCGTCAAGCAATCAATGCTCTTCGTGAGTTAAGAGATATGCTTGGCGGTAAGAAAGAAGGTTCTGTATCAGTCAAGTGGGACGGTGCGCCAGCAGTATTTGCCGGTACTGATCCCTCTGACGGTAAGTTCTTTGTTGCTAAGAAAGGCATCTTCAATAAGAATCCGAAGATATACAAGACTGATGCTGACATCGATGACGATACATCTGGTGATCTCAATGACAAACTAAAACTTGCATTGAAGTACTTACCTGAACTTGGTATTAAAGGAGTCATTCAAGGCGACTTTCTATACAAGCGTTCTGAACTAAAGAAGAAGAAGATCGGCACAGAAACATATCTTACCTTTCACCCTAACACAATCGTGTATGCAGTACCCGTAAAACAATCTAAAGAACTACTTGCTTCTAAAATAGGCATTGTATGGCACACTACATATACAGGTAGTTCTTTTGAAACTATGAGCGCATCATATGGTGTTGATGTAAACAAAATGAAAAAGTCAACGAACGTCTGGTCACAGGATGCTATATTGCGTGATGTGTCTAATGCTACGATGACTAAAAAAGAAACGGATGAAGTAAATGAAACTCTATCACAAATTGGCAAACTTTTTAACCAAATCTCTGGAAGCACTCTTCGAGTATTATCCTCTAACCCAGGACTTGCACAGACAATCGAGACCTTTAATAACACCTACGTTAGACGAGGAGAAGTTATTGGAGACTCCAAAAAGCACGCCGAAAAACTCATCGCCTACATCAACCAAAAGTACCAAAAAGAAATCGACAAGCGTAGCACCGAAAAAGGCAAAGGCGCCCAAAAAGCGAAGCGCGACGAAATCCTCAAGTTCTTCAGCAAAGAAAACAAAATAAGTCTCATTAAGATGTTTGAATTGCAGAAATTGATTGTTTTAGTTAAATTAAAACTTATAAATAACCTTAATAGATTAAGTAATATTGGTGCGTTTGTTAAAACTAAGAACGGATACAAGACTACTGGTCAAGAAGGTTATGTTGCAATAGACACACTTGGTGGTGATGCGGTGAAATTGGTTGATCGTATGGAGTTTTCATACAACAACTTTTCACCTGATATATTAAAAGGATGGGATAAACCAAAAGGTAAATAAGATGGCAGATAAACCATTATCGTTTAAAGACTTTTTAACAGTTGACTACAGTCAGACTGGTGAAAGAGTACAAGCGACAAACGCTAAACAGCGTAAAGAAACCGACGAAGCACTTGACTTTCAACAGAGACGTGCCCGCGGTCGTTCGATGAAAAAGAACAAAGCAAAGATAGCGATGGGTCGTAGACGTGCCGCTAAGAAAACTGCTAGTCAAGATGTCCTTAAGAAACGTGCCCGTAAAGGCGCGATCAATCAACTATTCAAAAAATTCGCAAAGGGCACTTCACGTTCTGAGTTGCCAGCATCTCGGCGCCAAGAGATCGAGAAGCGTATCGAGAAGATGAAATCCAAAGTGAATATGATTGCACGTAAGAACTTACCTGCTATTCGCAAATTAGAGAAAGATCGCCGACAGGGTGGAAATACTCCAAAATGATTCCTTCCTTTAAACAGTATCTCGTAGAAGAGAACCGTGAAGTGTTCTTCACATTCGGTCGTATGAATCCTCCTACGATCGGACACGGCAAACTACTGTCAGTACTATCCACTAAAGCGGGCAAGAATCCCTGGTTCGCTTATGTCTCACAATCACAAAACGCAAAGAAAGATCCCTTAACCTACGACCAGAAAGTGAAGCACGTTCGCAAGATGTTTCCTAAGTTTGGTCGTAATGTAATGCTTGATAAGAAAGTACGTACAGTGTTTGATATTGCTGTAATACTATTCGATCAAGGTTTCAATCGCATTACAATGGTTGTTGGTTCGGATCGTGTAACAGAATTTAAGACTCTCCTTGACAAGTACAATGGTGAGAAAGCGCGACATGGTTTCTACAACTTCGAAAAGATTATGGTTGTCTCTGCTGGTGAACGAGATCCTGATGCCGAAGGCGTTGAAGGAATGTCTGCATCCAAGCAACGCGAGAATGCCAAGAACAATGATTTCGCATCATTCTCTCAAGGCGTTCCTAAGTCGATGAATGCGAGAGATGCAAAGCGTCTGTTCAATGATGTTCGCGGTGGGATGGGACTCAAAGAAACAACTACATTTAGAAATCACATTGAACTTGAATCAGTCTCAGAGACACGAGAGAAATTCATTCAAGGTGAGTTATTCAATCTTACTGACAAAGTTATTATCAGCGAGTCAGGTAAGTCGGGATACATTCAGACTATTGGTACTAACTATGTTATCGTAGCATTAGATGAAGGTGGCATTACTCGTCAATGGATAGAATCAGTTGAGTTAGCAGAAGTACCAACAGGTCAGATGATCGATAAGATTAAAGCATCTACTGTATCTAAGAAGCGATATCAGGCAGCACTTAAAGTACTAAAAGATGTTGTTGCTCGTAAGAAGAAAGAAGCGAATGGTAAACCCATGCGTCACGGTATCGAATACTACGCTGGACAAATCGCTAAACAATATGATATTAATTCTCGGGTTCTTGCTACTATGCATGAGACTAATGTTCCTGGATGGGGAACACCAGAAGCAACTAAGAAAGCGAAGAAGTTTGTTCCTGGTCAGAATGAAGCGAAGGGCGACGAAGTTTCCTTAGCAAAAGATACTATCGACCAAGAACTTCAGACAGACAAGATTAAACATGACCGTATTCTTGATCGTGCGAGATTAAACCGCGCTAGACGCAAGAATAAACAAACAAATCCAAAAGTATAAATAGGACATATGAAAACATTTAATGCGCTATCAGAAGAAGTAACTCAAAAGCAACTCAATGATGTTGAGAAGTTTGCGGATCGTATTCTCGCCAAGTTTAATGTAGACATTGAATTTACTCGGCATTTTGCTGATCGTATGAATGATGCTCGAAACAAACCCGCAGTTAGTGTTGCGGAGTTACAGCAGATATTTAAGAAGATTGCAAGAAAGAAAGCAAAGGATATTCGACAGAATCCTGATAGCGAAGCAGTCATAAAAGATATTCAAAAAGACTTGAACTTGCCTGTGGTTATAAGTTATAATAAGAACAAAGAAGAGTTCGAGGTTATAACTAAGACTATTATGCGTAAAAAAGATTTCAAGACCACAAGTAAAGTAATTACTACGGAAGCAAAAAAAATGAAAGATGACCCCTGTTGGAAAGATTACGAGATGGTTGGCACTAAGAAGAAGAATGGTAAAGAAGTGCCTAACTGTGTACCCAAAGAAGATATATCCTCAGAGTCAACTAAGGAATATGGTAAGTCGATGTCCGCAATTGCTCGAAGACGCCAACAGGCAGCAATGAAACCTGGTGAGATGGACAAGTTAAAGCGTCTTAAAGATATGATGAAGAATGCTAATAAGAAAGAATCTGTTGACGAGGTCAAGAAACCAGTATCACAGATGACTCCTGCCGAGAAGAAAGCAGATGCAGAGAGACGCAAAGAATACAAGGCGCATCAGAAGTCAAAGCATGAGTCGGTTGTCCTAGAGTCAACTATTGAAGAAGCAGTACAAGATTGGAAAGTTACAGTTACAAAACCAATCAATAAGTTAAAGAAAGGCGCATCACAATCGGTTAAAGCACGTTCTGCATTCGAAGCAATTAACAAAGCAATAAAACTGTGGGGCGATCCTGCCCTTAAAGCGGCACCAGCAAGTTCGTTTAGTGTTGCTAAAGATAAGTTTCCCACTAACACTAGTGCTACCCAAGGTAAGCGAATGGGAGAGAGGGAGTCTGTCGAAGAAAAGAAAGATTTCTTTAAGTTCCGCGAGACAATGAACAAGTCGTGAAAAAATTTAAATCATTTATAGCAGAAGCATATCAGCAATTCTTGGATAAGTCACCTAGTAACTGGGGTGAGGATAAGGTAGTCGCTTACGGAACCAAGAAAGGTCACAAAGTGATCGGTGTATGTGGTCACGGTAGGGTAGAAGGTATTGTACTGTTCGGTCTGGATGCTGGCGACAAGAAGTATGTCGGTAAGGAAGCAAAGGTCAAGACTGGTCAAACAGTATTCCGTTATGCTACTCGTAATAGTATGGCAGGTGACATCTTTCCTTTAGTTAAGATTGACGTTAAACGTGGTCTACTATATAACCTGTCACAGAAATCGATTGATGGTGAGATTGAACACGCAGAGTTTGAGAGCAAAAGTGTTAAGTTGCGTTATCTGCGTCTTGCCGCAACTGCGAATATTAGTGGCATTACTGGATTCGATCCCGGATTCGGTTCAATGAAAGAATCTGTAGACCTTGATGAAGATTATACATGTGAAGAACTAGAGATCACAGAAGCAGAATATCAGGGTAAATCAGTTACACTAAATAATCCCTTTAGACTGCCTTCTGGTAATAAGAAGAAGTTTGGCGTATACGTTACCAATAAGAAAGGTAATATAGTTAAAGTTACGTTTGGTGATCCTAACATGGAGATCAAACGTGATGATCCCGAAAGACGAAAGTCCTTCAGAGCGCGGCACAATTGTGCTGATAAGAAAGATAAAACCACTCCGGGTTATTGGAGTTGCTATCAATGGAGGGCATCTGCGAAAGTAGATAACTAGATTGTATGGGAAATATGACAAACGCAGATCGACTAGGCAGAATAGAGGACAAGATTGACCAAATGTCCGAAGCAATCATCTCACTCGCAAGAGTGCAGGAGAAAGTATCGGACTTGGAGAATCGAAGAGCGGAGCAACACGAACGTATGAATCAACACTCTAAGAAATTAGATGACATAGATATTAAAGTCACTACGTTGATGGAAAAAGTAAACAACATACAGATGGTGGGACTCGCGGCAGGCGGTCTGATAGCAACAATTTTTTTAGCACTACTAACTGGGCAGATAGTAATCGGCCAATAAACGCAACTGGAGAACAAAATGAATCCCGAGTACATTAAAAATATCGCCCAACTATGGCAAGACGTACAAGAAGGCGAAAAGAAGAAATTAGATCCCGTAGATGATAAAGCGAACGATAAGAAGTTCGTTAATCGTAAAGACAAAGACATTGACAACGATGGTGATGTTGATTCGTCTGATGAGTTTTTGCACAAGAGACGTAAAGCAATCGACAACAAGAAAGACGGTGGAGAGAAACCGGCGACGAATGAAGCGCGTCAGATGAAAGATCCTAAGAAAGATTCTATGGTCACTAAGAACGGCAAGACTATAGTAGTTGATAAGTCTAAGGAAGCAGAATACCTCAAGAAAGGTTGGATTATATCAGAAACACAAGAATCTTGTGGCGATGATAAGAAGATGAAGAAAGAGTCGGACGAAGATATGACTCCTTGTCCTGATTGCGAAGGTTCTACTGATAATCACGATCCTGAATGTCCTAAAGCAGACACAGGTAAAAAGGAAGTAGAAGAAGGCAGAGTGAAAGATCAGTTGATTAAAGATTCCGAGAAGATGTCTAAGAAAGACTTCATTAAGAAGTACGGAAAAGAAATGGCAGATGATCTTTATGAAGCAAAGGAATATTCTAACACTGTTACTCATGCTTATCATGGTTACGGTGAAATTCTGCAACGTACTGATGAAGGCATAGATGTTATGTTTGAACATGGCGTTGAAATGGGTATGAGCGAAGCAACTCTAACATTCCTAGAGACTGTTGCCGCTACTACACTAGCAAAGAAAGCAACTCAAGTTGCTGGCGGTGGAGAGAAGACTGGACAAAATGCTTCTAAAGGCGAGAAAGAATTTGCTGATAAGCATGACAAAGATGATCCAAAGTTAGCGGCAGATGATGCTGATGGACACGAAGATGCTACTAAAGCAGGACGTGCAGTTAAGTCTCAGTCTGGTACTCGTGGTAACGAACCTCGTATCGGCGACAAGACTATTGTAAATCCTGTTAAGGGTGCTGTAACTAAAACTACTGGTAAGGAATAAGATTATGCCTATTAGAGGTCCTAAGAATGCTACCCCAACTCCAATCGGTTGGGTTTCACCAAAAGGCGAATTGCTAAAGAGTCAACGTATTACTTCTCAGCAAATCGCAGAGTTTCGTGGCGATGTTCCAACAACTGCAACTCAGTTAAACGAAGCACCTGTTCACCAGACTTCATTGGGTGCTATGACAGATGTGGAACTAGAAGTAACTTCACTGCATTATGATATCGACTTGTCTTCGGGTATCACCGAAGAGTTAGAAGATTAATATGTCAGAAGAACTAGATAAGATCCATCATCCTGCTGATACCAACGGTGATGGAAAGGTATCAAAAGAAGAAGAAGCAATGTACTTAGAGTTTAAACGTAAAGAACTCGACGATGCTGATGCTATGCGAGACGCGCAACGTAAGATGGCGTGGTTCGCATTGTTCGGTATGTTGTTATATCCCTTTGCTGTTGTACTTGCTTCTCTATTAGGTATCGATACAGCGGCGAAGACTTTAGGTGATATGGCGCCTACTTACTTTGTATCTGTATCATTAATTGTTGGTGCTTTCTTTGGCGCTCAGGCACTGAAGAAATAGAAGTCTATATACTATACCAACATATAGACTATAGCAAATATGAAACTTTTTGAAACACTAGATGAATCTACGTTCCTGATCTTCTCAGCAAAGAATTATTACAATCCTACTTGTATCGATGCTGAGGAGTTCTACGAAGATATAAAACGATTTAAGTATATCAAGCGTCTATTGAACAGACATCTTGATGGTGGTAAACTGTCAGTGAACTTGATATTAAATCATCTCATTGTTGTATTCAATGTGTTTGGTAATGATCCAGGTTTAAAGATGCTAGAGTACAAGTTAGATGACCGTCACTGGTCATCAATCAAACCATTCCTTGTATATCTAAGAGTAATAACAAACGAAACATATACGGGCATTGAAATGGATGCGCGTGTTATCGAAGAGTTGAGAAAGATATGAGTTTAGCAAGTAAAGCGGGTGATCTGCTCTATACGTTTAGATTCTTGAAGATGTTGACTACACCTTGGGATGAGACTGATGCATTTAAATTAGGTCTTATTGATGAGAAAGGTAAGCGAATCAAGAGCGAGAAAGTCGATTCATCTGACAAGAAAACCGCGTTAGGTCCTTTCGTTCGTCTCGTGTTTAATGTCAAAAGAGCAATAGGCAAGATACCTGGTGGCAAGACTACTTTAGGTTCTTATGCGGCAGCACTCTTTCTACTCAAAGAACATTATAGTGTCGGTGAGAATAATCTAACAAGAATATGTGTCGAAGCGGGTATTGATCCACTTGATATGATAGCAGAAGACCATGCTTGGTACGTACTTGAGAACAACCAATTAGCACCAGGAATATATCGCGTAAAGGGTGATAAACTTCTTGGCGAAGGACTCGAAGATGCAGTTCGTGCTAAAGACCAAATTCGTATACTTGACGAATCATTTCCAGTCGGTGATGTGTTCGGCATGAACGTGTATGAAGCAATGCACCTAACTACTAACAAGATGGTGTATATCACACTAGGAGAAATCTACAAATGAAATCGTTCAAAGAATTTATGGTAGAAGAACCTACAGTCTCCACTGGTCCCGGTATCGCAGGCACAAGTCCTGGTGATCCTGCTGACTGGACATACGGAAAGAAGAAAAAGCGTAAACCCCTAACTCGTTCTTTTATAGAGATAATGGGCAAGCGTAAAAAACTTATCAAATAAAACCTCGAAATAGATTGACATCATCTCGATTGTAGTGTACAATAAGCACTATATAAACGACTAGACCCAAAAATAAAATAATAGATGAGTAGAATTAATGCCAGTAAAAATTGACAAAAAGCGTGATGCACTATTAAAAGATTACGCAGTAGGTATGTTGAAAGACTTCTACTTAAATGATAATGAAAATTCTCCGCAAGAAGCATTCGCTAGAGCGTCAACAGCATGGTCAAGATACGAAGGACAATTGGACGAAGCATTAGCACAACGACTCTATGATTTTGTTTCGAAGAAGTGGTTTATGTTTGCTAGTCCTGTACTATCTAATGCGCCTACTGATAAGAAGAAAGATAAAGGGATGCCTATCTCATGCTTTCTAACTTATGTTCCAGATACATTAGAAGGACTAATTGGTCACTCATCTGAGTTAAGATGGTTGTCAGTATATGGTGGTGGAGTTGGTGGTCATTGGAGTGATGTACGTACAGTATCAGATGTAGCACCTGGTCCTATGCCATTCTTACATACTGTCGATGCTGACATGATTGCATATAAACAAGGCAAGACTCGCAAGGGTTCTTATGCCGCATATATGGATGTAAGTCACCCTGACATTATAGAGTTTTTGAACATGCGTGTGCCTACGGGTGACGTACAGCGTAAAGCATTGAACTTGCATAATGCAATCAATATTACTGATGAGTTCATGGAAGCGGTTACCAAGAATCTTTCGTTCGATCTACGTGATCCGAAAGGACAAAAAGTTAAAGAATCAATCAATGCTCGTAAGTTATGGGAACGTATTCTTGAGACTCGATTCAGAACAGGCGAACCTTACTTAAACTTTATTGACACTGCTAACAGAGACTTACCTCAACCATTGAAAGACCTTGGTCTGAAGATTAATGGTTCGAATCTCTGTAATGAAATTCACTTACCCACATCGAAAGACCGAACTGCTGTATGTTGTTTGTCTTCATTAAATCTGGAATACTATGATGAATGGAAAGATACGACTATTGTTCGTGACCTTATTCGTATGCTTGATAACGTCTTGCAGTACTTCATTGACGAAGCACCCAACACAATTGAACGTGCAAAATATAGCGCCGCAAGAGAGAGATCGCTCGGACTTGGAGCGATGGGATTCCATAGTCTATTGCAACGACACGGTGTTGCATGGGAGTCACAGGCAGCGCGGGAAATTAACGATGCTGTGTTTAAACACATTAATACCCAAGCGATTCTGGAGACTGAAGTCTTGGCACAAGAGAGAGGTGAATATCTCGATGGTCAGGGAAGTGGACGGAGAAATAGTCATCTCATGGCAGTGGCACCCAACGCTTCAAGTGGAGTAATACTAAGTACTAGTCCTTCGATTGAACCAAGTAAAGCAAACGCATACACACACCGTACTCGTGCTGGATCGTTTCTTGTTAAGAATCCATACTTGATTCAATTACTGATAGATAAGGGTGAAGATAACGAGTCTAACTGGACAAGTATCATCACCAACAAAGGTTCTGTTCAACACTTACCGTTTATGACTGAAGGCGAGAAAGCAATCTTCAAGACTGCGCAAGAGTTAGATCAGAACTGGGTAGTTCAACACGCAGGTGAACGTCAGAAGTATATCTGCCAGGGTCAGAGTGTTAATCTATTCTTTCCAGCAGGTACTCCTAAGTCGTATGTAAACAAAGTACATATCAATGCATGGAAACTAGGACTGAAAGGACTGTACTATCTACGTACAGAAGCGAAGTCTCGTGCAGAGAATGTATCAGAAAAAGTAGAAAGAGTAGCACTAGAAGGTGATAAGCGAAACGTAGTATATTCTAAACCAGATTGTCCATTCTGTCAATTGGCGAAAGAAGAAATGAGACTACGTGGTATTCCATATGATGAAGTTAATCTAACTGAGGTAGGTAAGACAGCGGCAGAAGTAACTGGTCGTAAAGATGTTAAAACAGTTCCACAGATATATATTGGTGGAGAATACATTGGTGGGTATGAAGACCTTATGTCATACCTAGATAAAGAAGTTGAAAACGACGGCGATGACGAATGTCTCGCTTGTTCAGGATAAGAGAGTAGATTAATGGCATTATTAGAATTCAGTAAAAGTTACAAACCATTCGCCTACCCATGGGCAGTGGACTTGACAAAGAAACATGAAGAGATACATTGGGTAGAAGACGAAGCAGAGTTAAGCGAAGACGTACAAGATTGGAAAACTAAGTTAAGTGAAGAGGAGAAGGAGTTTGTTACACAGATTCTACGTCTATTCACACAGTCAGATGTTCAAGTAGGCGAGAACTACCACGAGTTATTGATCCCTAAGTTTAAGAACAATGAGATCCGTAATATGTTATCGTCCTTTGCTAATCGCGAAGGTGTACATCAACGTGCATATGCTCTGTTGAATGATACGCTTGGATTACCTGACGAAGACTTCCACAAGTTTCTTGAATACAAAGCGATGGCAGAGAAACTGGACTTCATGAAAGAAGGCAGTATCAATACACATACAGGTCTTGCACTAGTATTAGCACAATCAGTATTCAACGAAGGTATGAGTTTGTTCTCTTCATTCGTTATGCTATTGAACTTCCAGCGTTTCGGTAAGATGAAAGGCATGGGTACTATTGTTGAGTGGTCTATTCGTGATGAGACTCTACACGTACAAGGCAACGCTAAGTTGTTCCGTGAGTTCTGCGAAGAGCATCCACGTATTGTCAATGACGAATTGAAGTCAAAGATTTATGAGATGGCAAAGAATGCTGTTAAGTTAGAAGATAAGTTTATTGACTTAGCATACAACAACCACGAGATCGAAGGTCTTGCAAAAGAAGATGTTAAGCAATACATTCGACACATTGCAGATCGACGCTTGTTACAACTAGGCATGAAACCTAAGTTTAAAGTAAAAGAGAATCCATTACCTTGGTTGGACTGGGTACTCAATGGAGCATCTCATGATAATTTCTTTGAGAAGCGAGTCACTGAATACTCTGTAAATGGTATGGACGGTGATTGGGGATGGGATGAAGAAGGAGTGCCCACATGATGGAAGACACCCGTAGATTTATGACTGAATGTCCTGTATGTGATAGTAACTGTTTCATCGATGTGTTAAACGTCGATGAGGCAGTGATATACTGTCCCATGTGCGGAACTGAAGCAGAAGTGGAAGAGGTTTTTATAGAAGACTAAATAGTGTTATCTTCAATCAAGGTAGCACTACATGAAACCCACTATAGCATTGTATGAGGGTCATGATACTAATCTAACAGTATATGACCCTAATACCGACTCGTTCTACATATATGAATTTGAACGTGTTTCAGGTATTAAACACCACAACATAAAAAACCGTAAAGGTAGCAATGGTTTATCTACCAGCGCAAATGTTCAATATCTACAGATTATTCTGAATCATCTTAAAGAAGTTCATGGCATTGAAAATGACTTCGACACATTTATCTTCAAACCCATTTGGTGGAATGTGTCATACATTGACCGCAGTATTATCAATTCAGACAAAGAGATTTTACCAGTCATCGATCACCATGATGCTCATGCATGGTGTGCATATGGACAAGCACCTGAATCGTTCGAGAACACTGCTTGTATAACTTATGATGGTTGGGGCGATAACACCGCATTCAAGTACTCGTGTTTCAAAGGCATCAATCGACATTCAGTTGAACCCATGTGTTATAATTTCTCGATGGTCTACACTGCTATGGCACACTCTCTCAAGATATTACATGGTACTATGGATCTTGATCTCCCGGGTAAACTAATGGGATTATCTGCATACGGTGAAGTGAATCGCACGTGGTCAGATATAATGAAAGATTCTATCAAATCAGACTGGTGGAAATATAAACTAAGCAATGAAGCAGGATCTAAACCACCTGTCACCTGGGACGACTCACAAAATCCATTACTTGTGATGAGAAAACAGATCAATCCGTGTATTCAGACAACTGATTATAACATAAAACTAGAGAACACTAAAGCATTCGCACTCGCTAGTTCTGCGCAGATTGCATTCGAAGAAGGTATCGTCGAAACTATTAAAGAAGAGTTCCTTGATAAGATTGAAGCGCACGATAACAATCTGATAATATCTGGCGGTAGTGCATTAAATGTTCTTGCTAACGAAGCAATCAAACGTGCATTTCCTGATGTCAACATATACATCCCACCAAACTGTCATGATGGCGGTCTAAGTTTTGGTATGTTATACGAACATCTAAAGACTACTAAGAAATACGATGTCACTCAATCTGGTCCAAGAATATTTGATTACAAATATATGGATCCGATGATTAAACTATACGGCGCAAAGAAAGTCAGTATTAATGATATTGCAGACTTACTTAAAGAGCAGAAGATAATAGGGATGGTGATTGGTAACATGGAAGTAGGACCGAGAGCATTGGGTAATCGTTCTATACTATGTGACGCATCTAATCCTAAGATGAAAGACACCCTCAATTGTCGTGTTAAGTTCCGAGAGTGGTTTAGACCTTTCGCTCCTATATGCAGAAAGGAAGATGCACCTAAGTATTTCTACTCACCAAACTTTGATAACATGGAATGTATGCAATTCGTCGCGGATGTGTTGCCAGAGTATCAAACTAAACTATTCTCTGTAACACACTACGACAATACTGCCAGACTTCAGGTGGTGACGGAGGAGAGCAATGCCGCAATCTATGACATACTGACAGCGTTCGATGGAGTACTAATAAACACTTCCTTGAATGTTCAAGGTAAACCTATTCTAAATACCTTTGATGAAGCATTTCATGTTTTACAACAGACAGGCCTAGACCATATAGTGGTAGAGTATGAAAATGATTATTGGTTATTCTAAGGAATTATAACAGATGTGGAATATGAATGAAAGTGTATTCGAACCCAGCGAAGAGTTTTTAAAAGACTATGTTGGATTTGTGTATCGTATCACTGAGATAGATACAGGTAAGATGTATATAGGAAAGAAGTTCTTCTGGAAACCCAAGACACTGCCTAAGAACTCTGTACGTAAAAGAAAGATAAAAATGAAAGTTCCTTCGGACTGGCAGAAGTATTATGGTTCGAGTGAACATCTATTAGAGTCAATCAAGAGAACTGGCGTTGATAACTATCACCGTGAAGTTCTAAAGTTATGCACAACTAAAGGCGAATGCTCCTACTATGAAGCAAAGTTACAATTTGAATACGATGTCCTACTCGACGAACAATACTACAATGCGTTTATCGGTTGCAAAATACACGCAAAGCATTTGCCCAAACCCGCTATCGAAATACGAACAGCAGAACCTTGGTTCAATAGACCTTAAACTATGAGGAATCTAATCGCCGCTAATTGGGGTCATGACGCCTCACTATGTTTCTGGAATGATGTTGCAAAAACATTTCATACTATTGAGATAGAAAAACTTGTAGGTATAAAACACTACAGAGGTCACGCACGTAAGGATGAAGAACTAGAGATTCTTAAAAGGTGTGCTAAGATAGCAGAAGAAGAGTTTGGCATACCCAACGACTATCACTGCATCATTCGTGGCAATCTATTGAACGATATCAAGAAAGAACAGATTGAAAATGGCACGGGTCGTTTGACAGATAATAAAGTTTCTGATGATATGATGCTCGATGTTGATAACATTAATGCTGTATTTAATACTAAGAATATTGATATTACATATCGACATCATGAAGCACACGCATGGAATGGATTCGCTCCTTCGGGATTCGACAAAGCAGTCATACTTACTATGGATGGTGGTGGTAACGATGGGTTCACTCATTTGTTCACTGCTGAAAATCCTAATAAACCTCTGACAAGTCATACACGAATACATGGAGTTCAAGCGCATGGCAGAAACTATACTCAGGCATGCCTATGGTCGTTATACAGTATAATGCAAAGCACCGACTGTTCGTTAGATGTTGCGGGTAAAGCAATGGGAGCATCGTCGTACGGAAACACTGAAAGCGATCCCTATTCGACTGCAACGAAACTGTTTATGAGAAGTACGACCGCTTGGAATAACTTTAGTCCTGGCAGAATGCTGTACGAGAAACATTACAACCAAACTTTGAAAGACGGTACTAACAGTAAGATTAAGTTTATCGAAGCGTTTAGTACTTCGCCTGAAGTGTACAATCCCTATAAACTATTTGTGGATGAGATTGATTGGCAAACAGAATGTGATATGGCAAGAGGCATTCAAGATGCGTTTGTTAAAGATGCTATAAAATGGTTCAAAGAGATTATGAGGGTTAGAAACGTAAACCTAGATGACTACGACAGAAATGTGGTGTTCTCTGGTGGTAGTGCGTTAAATGTGCTGTTCAATGATATACTACAGCGAGAGATGAATATCAATCTATTCGTACCGCCTAATCCAGCAGACCAAGGAATTCCCTACGGTATGCTAGTGCAATGGATGGTCGATCATGCTACACAATACTCGCGTGAAGAAACTACGTACTCTGGTCAAAAGATACAAGACATGGAGGACTTACAGAAATATTATCATTCACACAAAGGCAGAATGACAACTATTGCAGATGTAGCAAGCATACTGAAAGATGATAAGATTGTCGGACTCGTGCAAGGTGGCATGGAAGTAGGTGCGAGAGCGTTAGGCAATCGTTCTATACTTGCTGATCCAAAGGGCGCAGATAAGAAAGACAAAGTTAATGCAGTAAAGAGACGCGAAGCATACCGTCCGTTCGCGCCAGTATGTAGATTAGAAGATGTAGAGACTTACTTTGACTCAGTTCGTTATGACAATCTATCTTATATGAATTTTGCGATAAAGACTCGTGAAGAACATATAGATAAGTTAAGAGCAGTTACTCATGTTGATGGGACAGCAAGAGTACAGACAGTTACTAAAGAACAGAATACAATACTACATGATTTATTAAGTGAATTTGATGGTGTATTATTGAACACTTCTTTCAATGTGAAAGGATCTCCAATACTAAATACACTTAAAGAAGCGTTCTATATGCTTGACGAAACCACACTCGATCATCTGGTAGTAGTAGATGAACATAACACAATATGGATTTTTTAATGTTAAAATTTCAACAGTACATAAACGAACAAGCAATAATCGAACAAGCAGAACTAGACCTAATCAACGAAGGCGTAAATGATCCTGCAATCTTTAAAGCAGTGTTTCTTGCTGGTGGTCCTGGTAGTGGCAAGTCGTTCATTGTTGGCAAAACTGGATTAGGTAGTTTTGGATTTCGTGTAGTCAACTCTGATGATGCATTTGAAAACTCTATGAAGAAAGCAGGCATGGAGATGAATCCGGATAACATCTTCTCTGTTAAAGGACAAGAACTACGTGGTAAAGCAACTAAGTTGACTGCCGCTAAACAAGAGATGTATCTTAAAGGTCGTCTCGGTATTGTTATTGATGGTACTGGTAAAGACTCTGCTAAGATTAAAGCGCAAAGAGCAAAACTAGAGAAGATGGGATATGATACTGCACTGATTCTAGTTAATACAAATATCGACACCGCTGTTGATCGTGACGCACAACGTAAACGCTCTATTGGTAAGAAGATGCTTACCCCGATGTGGCAGGCAGTGCAAGATAATATTGGAACATACCAGCAAATGTTTGGTCAAGAGAATACCTTTATCGTAGATAACAGCAAAGGCAAAGACTTCACAAAAGAAACTATGGCAGCGTACAAGGGTATTGGAGCGTGGTCCAAGAAACCAGTTAAAGATTCTCGTGCTAAGAAGTGGATTAAATCCGAGTTGAAAAATAAGACTAGATAATAGTAAGAAATAGGTTGACAGGCGTGCTATGAACGTGTATAATACACTTAGTACGTTTTTAATTGAATAAGATGATAGGTTGTTAGTAATATGAGTTATGGAAGAAAGAAAGAAGTATATCAAATACTTAAACTAGTTGAATCAGCAAAGTCTCGTAACGACAAGATCCAAGTCTTGCGTGATAACAATATAATGGCACTACGAGATGTACTTCAAGGTACATTCGATCCCACTATCAAATTCAAATTGCCAGAAGGCACACCTCCGTTTACTGCAAATGAAGAAAACACTGCACCCTCATCATTACTAAGGCATCATAGATTCTTTAAGTATTTTGTTGAGGGAGTTGGTGAGTGTGAAAAACTCACAAACCTCAGGCGTGAGAAAATGTTCATTGAAGTACTCGAAGCGATTCACCCACAAGATGCCGAAATTGTAATCAAAATGGTTGCAAAGAAAACCCCATTGAAAGGATTGACCAAGAAATTGGTACAGGAGGCAATGCCTGATTTGATCCGATAATTTGTCATGTTGAAGTTTAATTAACTAACCCCCTAACGGAGTACGCCTATGGTAGAAAGAAATCAGATAGCAAGGTTAAGAAAAGATTCTCAAGAACTTGGACACTATATCCATAAATTGAATAAGAAAGGAAATGCAGATAAAGCGTATAAAATCGCCAAACGGCAATCTTTTCTCAATCAGGTAATAGAGTCATTCGAGACTTCAATAGCAAAATAAGGGGGTGATCCTATCTCTTTGGAGTAATTACAGTTACTTCATCGTATGTTTTAGGATAGCGTCTCAAGGATGAGACATATCTTTTTTATACATAATGTAAACTATAAGAAACAATGTACAGGATAAGAAACAAATAATGCCTATTTACACAATGAAAAACATTAATACTGGCGAAACAGAAGATATGTTTATGTCTATAGCAAACATGGAAACATTCGTGGCAGAAGGTACTCACACACAAGTTATGAGTGCGCCTGCTTTAGTAAGTCATACAGGTAACATCATCAATAAGACATCTGGTGATTGGAAAGAACATCTTACTCGCTGCCAGAAAGCGGCAGGGACTCACATTCCTAATACTATAAAAGTATAATATGAAATCAAAACAAACTAAAGGTCAGTTCATTACAGCGGCACCGGCACGTCGACCCAGAACACTTCGTCTCTGCGACTTGATGACTATCGATCCTCTTACAGATAAGCAGAGAGATACGTTTGAAGCATATAAGTCTGGTGATCATCTAGCACTCGTAGGAACAGCAGGAACAGGTAAGACATTTCTTGCTCTATATCTTGCGTTCGAAGAGATGATGAATAAGTCAACAATATACGAATCAGTTAGAATCGTTCGCTCAGTTGTACCTACAAGAGATGTTGGTTTCTTGCCAGGAACACTAGAAGAGAAACTTGATGCGTTCACAGGACCTTATCGTTCTGCTTGTGCTGAGTTGTTCGGAGACGGTGAAGCGTATGATAAACTGATTGATGCCAACCAATTAACATTCGAGTCTACATCATTTATTCGTGGTGTCACATATGATAACTCTATTGTTATTGTCGATGAGATGCAGAACTTAAACTTTCACGAGTTAGATTCTATCATCACACGTATCGGTCAAAACAGTAAGATTATATTTGCAGGTGATTATCTGCAATCAGATTTCAAGAATAAGAATGAAAAAGAAGGGGTTAATAAATTCCTAAGTATACTTGAGAACATGAAACATTTCAGCATAGTTACATTTACTTGGGAAGATATCGTAAGGTCTGACTTCGTGAGAGACTATATAATGACTAAAGAACATATGGGCATAACATAATGAACAGAACAAATTTATTTGAACAATTAAAAATCGACGAAGGTGTCAAGTACGAAGTGTACAAGGATCATCTTGGTTATCCAACATTTGGTGTAGGTCACTTAATTTTAAAAGATGACCCCGAATATGGATTCGAAGAAGGCACTCCTATCTCAGAAGAACGTGTTGTTGAAGCGTTTAAATATGACAGTGAGTTAGCAGAGTCAGAGTGTGTTGCACTATTCGGTAACGGATTCATGTTGTGGCAACCAGAAGTACAAGAAATCTGCATTAACATGATGTTCAACTTAGGTCGTACTCGACTAAGTAAGTTCAAGAACTTCAGGGCAGCACTTAAAGATAAAGACTTTGCACGAGCGGCAGTAGAAGGTCGTGATAGTCTATGGTACAGACAAGTAGGCAATCGTGCCGAGCGTCTGATGGTTAGATTGGAAGCACTAGGATAATAGTAATGGCAAAGTACGGTCGATTCGATCCCCGTAATAAGAAGAAAGAGCAGAAGTCTGGTAAGAAAGTAAGAACACCACAGGATGCTATGAATTTTATTAACTCACTTGATAAGAGGTCTTTCTCGGAGTCTACTACAGATCAACGTGAACAAAAGTAATGCCGTTACAAGAGTACGTCGATCCATGGAAAGGACTGTCTTTTCTTTTTACAGATACTAATACTGTAGATTGGAAGGGCACCATTGGTGTCGGCGACATACTCTTTGGTCTTAATGCTGTACATATGCTCACACATCTAGCACGAAAGTCTGGTCGCGATGTGCCATTCACTACGATGAATGTGCATTGGAATCACAGCGAAGACCACCTCCATCACTTCGAAGATCCCGAAACTATCATTGAGCGAACTGATTACATTCATTCGTTCTATCACGATAAAGAATCCGTAAAGATTAATCATATCTTTAACTCCACTGACAATGAGATTGAACGTCTACGTCATAGAGGACTACAACGTAAGTCTGGTGCGAGAGATGTGCTAGATGGTATCCCGTCATGGATGTTCAGACGCGATTGCTGGCACGATTCAAGTGAAAGCAAGAAGATCGTATTCTGGAGACCATTCGTACTTAATGCGGAGATCCCACGTGGGTGGAAACGAACCTTTCAACCCGAAGACTGGGAAAGAATACTCGACATACTACGCGCCAAAGGTTATGAACTTATTGAGTTGTCGTACCGCACCCCCGTAAGAGAAGCATTCTATCATATCAACACTTGTCGTTTTGGTATATTCTACGATGGCATGTGGCAGTACATTGCAAAGAATCTATGTAAACCTGTTGTAGCATTAGGCGACAATGGTATCATTCACATACACAATCCGCAGGGCGTCAACTTCAAGTTACCTAAACCTGATGCTGGCGGTGGTACTGTATTCTCTTATCTTGAGGGTTTAGATAAAGGAAATCAAGATCACATGGATCGTCGTGCAGAGAAATATCGAGATTTTATACTAAATGAGTTGCAAGTTGAAGACATTTAGTGTATACTATACATAGTAGTCTATAACGTAATAAAGTGAATTAATATGAAAATCGATAGAGCAGTAATTGAGATTGAAGGTGCATGTAACTTCTCATGTACCATGTGTCCACAAGACAAGCGCAACGAACAGGGCGGGCGACACAAAGACTTTCTTCGTAAGATGAATCTATTGGAGTTTGAGGACTACGTAAGAGATTGCGCACAGCATGGTTTACGTGTAGTTAATCTTGATGGTTCTGGCGAAGCAACAATTCTACGAACACTTCCTGAATACATTAAGATTGTTAAGAGATACAATGCTGAGTGCGTTATCTTCTCTAACGGTTTTAAGATGCATGGTCAATTCATGCGCGACTGTGTTGATGCAGGACTCGACTTCTTTAGATTCTCGTTCATCGGTTCTAATCCAGAAAAGTATGATGAGTGGATGTATAACACACGCGGATCTAACTATGAGTTCATTAAGAAGAACATCCGCGAGATGCGCGACTATGTTAAGTCATCGGGTTCTACTTGTACCGTAGCAACATATCATCTTATCACTGACAACGACAACTACGAGAACGAACTTGCTGAGTATAAAGCAATCGTTGAAGAGTTAGATGTTAAGACTGAAATCTGGAAGATGCACAACTGGTCAGGCGTATATGAGTTAGATGTTAATGCTCGAAAGGGTGAAGTTAAAACATGTGGTCGACCATTCTCACCTGATGTTGTGATTCGTGCTGGTGGTTTAGATGGTAACAGAGGTGCAGTTGCGCCATGTTGTCAAGTATTAGGTCGCGACGAAGAAGCAGTTCTTGGTCATTGTTCTGAGAATACTATCGAAGAGATTTGGGATGGACCTGCTTACACTGAGTTAAGAGACAATCATACTACGGGCGACTATCCAGATTACTGTAAGTCGTGTGACTTTTTACTTGACGATCCAGAAGTTTTAGTCTATAGTAACCATGAACGTGATCTACACCAGATGTACGGCACTGAATTTAGTCTTGAGGAATTTCGATGAAACCAGATGTTCATATGATTACTATTACTGGCAATTCTATATCAGAACACTATCGCGATCTTGTTAAACCGTCATGGGAAGATGCTGGTTGGAAAGTTTTAAACTTCGAAGCGTTAGTTCCTGAGGACTGTGTGAATGTGAAAATCTTACCCTTAGGTGATAAACGTCGAGGCGCTAAGATAGTTGGATTTACTGAAACAGAGATAGCAGTTTGGTACAGTCATTACTATGCTTGGATGCTATGTCGTAAGTTAGATAAACCTATCATCGTAGCAGAGCATGACATTCTATTAGAACAAGATATTGATCCAGATGTGTTCAATCATCCTATTGCCTGCTTGTCTCATGTCACACGAAGAAATGGTGATCATGCTAAACTCGCGGGTGGTGCATATTATATTACGCCAGCAGGCGCAAAGAGATTATGTGCAATCAAAGACCATAAGAAAGACTCTGTTGATTATAACTCTGATGCTTGGATACATCGTATTTGTGATACTTACGGTAAATGGTTTATGATGACAACTATACAAGTGCAAGACCAAGAAGTTGGTGTTACAGTTGAGCATAGAAAATGAAAAGATTAATATATCAAGTAGCAGTAGGCAAACCTTCGAAGTTATATGCAACGTGTATAGAGACAGTCTCCTTATATTGCGAACGTCATGGTATAGAGCATATCGTACAGACAACTCCTAAACTTAGAATCAAACCCGACATCTTTACCACGGGTCGTAGCACTGAGTCATACAGTAAACATGGTGGTTTTCTACCTATCTTCGAGAAAGAGAATGCGTTCGATCTCCTTGATTCTTATGACCAGATTGCTATAGTTGATGCTGACATATTCATACGTGAAGACGCTCCTAATATCTTCGATGATTTCGGAACAGATCGTGCGTTCGGTGCAGTCATTGAGCGAGAGATGCCTATCACTAGAGAGTATCAGAACAAGATACAAAACTACTCTAATATGCAGTACGCTGGATTACACACACCTCAAGTTGACTTCAAACCTAACAGATTAGGATTCGAGTTCGCTAACATGGGTCTAATTCTACTGAACAGTAAGTTGTTTAAACCTTATCTTAAAGGACAGACAGCAAAACAGTTTCTAAATCGTATTGAGTTTAAACCATTCGTTGATGGTGTCAATGCTTGGAAATGGTCTACAGATCAGACTCTATTGAACTATTTCATAAAAAAAGAGAAGGTTTCGTTTAAATCGCTTGACTTTAGATGGAATGGTCTGTATACTGTAAATACAAAGATAACTGAATGCTACTTCGTTCACTTCTTTCTGAAAGATAAACTGCCGAATGGTGGTGAGAATGTAAGCGAGTTAATAGGAAACATATGAAGTCATACGAAGATAAAACCCAGAAGTACAGTACGTGGGGAGATAAACTTCTCCAACACGCTGACCTTCTGGCGTCCATACAGATAGAAGATAAGTTTAAACCAGTTACAGTTCAACTGTCGCTATGTGAGATGTGTGACAGTGATTGTCCGTTCTGCTCTGTTGCGGCACGACCTCTGAAGAGTTACATCCCATGGGAGCAAGTGAAACAACTTCTGCTTGACTTTAAAGATTTGGGTGCTAAGAGTATCGAGATTACAGGTGGTGGTAATCCAATGCTGTATCGCGATAAAGAGACCAAGAAGAATATTAACGATGTGATTAAGTTCTGCAACGAATGTGGATTCGATGTTGGTATTATTACTAACACAGAGAAACTTGAACGTCATCTTAATCCCGAAGTATATCCAATGATTAACTGGATTCGTATCTCACTGATTAAGTTAGATGAGCGAACTGCACCAGAGAAGTATGATTTCGGATCATTCCCTCACAGCAAGTTGGGATTCAGTTACATAATCTACGATAGCACAGGCGATGGACCTGATGTATTATCTCGCACGAACAAACCTTATCAAGGCACTACAGTAGAAAGCATCGAACGTATTGCTAAACTGATTGAGTTGAACCCTGGTGTTAAGTTCTGTCGTATTGCAGGCAACTGTTTATTGTCAGGACACAACACAGAGATACGTGGTAGATTCGGTGCTATCATTGATGCGCTTGACAAACACGACAAGTTCTTTATCAAAGAGATATGGGATCAAGATAAACCATTCTCTGACGGTTGTTACGTAGGACTAGTTCGACCATACATTGCACCACACCCTGACGGTGGCACATATCAAGTTTATATTTGCACAAGTCATGTACTAGAGAATCGAATCTATGATTTGGACTATTCTCTTGGTGATATTAAAGATATCAAAGCAATATGGAACAAGGCGAATCTACTGTACGCAAAGACAGGCAACCCGTATGAAGTACGTGGTAACTGTGGTGATGACTGGGACAAGTCATGCGTGAAGTGCTTCTACTATAACAATAACAAACTACTACATACAGTAGCGCAACCAATGGAAGACCCTAACTTTCCGTGAGACATGAAACAGGGATGTTCATTTTGCGAATGATGTTGATTGTCTGGTTATCGATAAGTGTTGATGGCGAAGATGATCTTTACGGAGTACTCTCCTCAATAAGAAGACTCCAAGAGTGTAAGAAACTAGTAACTATACAATAGGTGATGATGTGGCATTTGACAAGACGTACTACGAAACAAACAACTATACGAACTATCTCGAAAGAGGTGATCGTTATCAACAAACTGCCGCAGAGTTGCTGGCACACTTAAAGACCATGAACTTAGATCATGGACCCTTTCTCGACTTCGGTTGTGCTGTAGGGTTTCTACTTCAGGGTCTAAAGAATCTAAGACCTGATGAGGAGATGTACGGTGTTGACATCTCTGAATATGCTCGTGAAGTATGTAAGGAGAAAGAACTCACTGCATTAGCAGAAGTGGAATTCGCTAAGAGTCACGGTGTTGTATTTGCTATGGATGTATTCGAGCATATGCCTATCGATCAACTCGACCTATTCTTCAATCTTATTAAAGCAGAAACTATCGTATTTCGTATGCCGGTACCTGCCGCCGAAGGCGAAGATTACTACCTTGATGTATCTCGTGCTGATCCTACACATCTTATTAAGTGGACTAAGGACGAGTGGAGAGAATTCTTTGTAGAGAATAACTATATTCCTCTTGACTTAAACCTCTCAACGGTGTATAATAGTACTGGAGTCTACACTGGATTAGCGATTAGAGTTAAATAATGTACAACGCATTTAAAATAGAAAGAATCTTTACCAACGATGATATATATCATTTGAGACATCTATTCCATTCCTGTGAAGAGAGTTTAGCACATCAAGATTATAATCTCTATGATGTTGATAAACGTATTATTCCAAACTCTGCTACACATCCTCTGTTACAAAAACTAAATGAGTATATGGACTTAACTCCTATGTCTCATTATTTTGTTAAGTATACACCAGAAGCATTCACTAGTCTGCATACAGATGATGACGGCGTAGTAAAGTTGACTGTCGTAACATTGCTTGAGGATATGGATCTAGTAGGTGGTGAAACACTGGTGCTTGATCGTTATGTTAAAAGTGCTAGACCTAAACATAAGTATGCAAAACGTGGTAAGATGGGAGAAGCACCAATTGGTACGTCACTCATTCCTATTATCGCTAGAATGACCCTGGGTGACTCGATCATCTATGACAATGCAATTAAGCATGGCGTTTGTCAAGTTGAGAAGGGTTATAGATTAGTATTAGTTAGTTGGTATAAAGAACATGATTAAGATTGCACACCGTGGTAATGTAAGTGGACCTAATCCTGGTCGCGAGAACACATCTAAGTATGTTGATGAAGCAATTGTATTAGGATATATCGCTGAAGTGGATATATGGAAAGTCGGTGATAGATTGTATATGACACATGAATGCAAGTTGAACGATAGAACTGAAATCAACATTGAATGGTTAAAGTCACGAAAGAATGAACTTGTTATACACTGTAAAGATATTATTGCATTACAGTTTTTCTCGTGTTCACTTGAAGACTGGCACTTCTATTATCACGAGAGTGACGCATATACTCTAACAAGTGCTAATTGGATTTGGGCATTTCCCGGGAGTCCTGTTCACCCATATAAACCTAAAGACATTTACAATTCTGCTGATTGTGTTTCTATATGCAACTTACCAGAACTGAGTGACCAAGATGTATCTCTGTTTGCTGGTGTATGTTCTGATTACATAGAGAACTATTAATGAAAGTCTATTGTATTTACACAGAGAAAGATCCTCGATCTAAGCAGGGATTGCAAAGGTGTAAAGATTCTGCTAAGAAGCACGACATCGATCTTATATCATATCCCTGCATACACTTCTCTGACTTAAAAGAAGTTTGGAAAGAGCATGACATCAAAGCAAAGTATAAACCAATCCCAGGACAACAGACGTACTTTCCCGAGAAGTTAGCACCACAGACTAGGGTAGCAAACGGCACTACTCATTATATGTTGTATAAGAAGTGTGTCGAATTGAACGAACCTATTGCTATACTAGAACACGATTCATTTTTTGTCGCACCTCTTCCTACAGATTTACCTCCTAACATAGATGAGGCGATTATTCAAATATCATCACATTCTGCGATGCAACTTACTCCTACTATGTTGAAGGGTTGTGGTCGTGCTAATAAGATGAGAAAATATGGTACGACACAAAAACCATATCGCGACTGGACTGGAGAGCGAGGTGTTATATCTCATCCTCTATCAGGCACAAACGGCACTAGTGGTTACATAATAGGTCCCGTGGCAGCACAGCGAATGATTGACTATATAAATGTAGAAGGTATAGGATTTGCTGATAGATTACGTGAAGATCATATTGGCGAAGGAAATATTCACTTACAAGTTCCGCAGAGCGTACTCTGTCCGAACGATATTAAATCAGCGAGACTGACATGAACATGAAAGACATCTTTTTAAAGAACGGCAGTGATAAAGGCGTTACTGGTAAATACCCACACCACTATCACACAGTGTATGAGTCAGTATTCGAATCGCGTCGGAACGAACCTATTAAGATATTAGAGGTAGGTATTTGGAAAGGAACGAGTCATCAATCATGGTTAGATTACTTTCCCAATGCAGAAGTCTATGGCATTGACATATTTACTCGCGTACAACCCGAAGACGTTCCTGCACTACAAGATGATCGGTGTCACTACATCAAAGCAGACAGTACAGATCCTAGGATACAAGGTCATATTGAAGCGGCATGGGGCAAAGATATTAAGTTTGACTTTATCATTGATGATGGTTTACATACACCCAGTGCAAACAAAAAGACTTTCGAGAACTTATGGCAGTATACAGCAAAGGGCGGTAGTTTCTTAATTGAAGATGTTTGGCCGATCAACAAGATGACTTTCGATGAAGCGAGGAATCCTTGGTTACAGAAAGCAGTATACAGTCCAGTATTCTATGACATGTTCCTCGAGGCATTGCCCGAAGGATACGTAGAATACGATTGTCGATATACGAGCGGTGTTCCTGATAGTTATATTATAGAGATAAAAAATGATTGAAGGTTACGTAATAACACTGAGTGATAATCCTACATCTTGGCATTCAAGCGATAGACTCATTGCTAGTTCAGAGAAAGTAGAGAACGAGTTTACGATTCATAAGACTCAAGCAATCACGCCTGATCGTGTGACAACATTGATGAAACAGCATCGACTTCATTGGAACTACCCTTGGCAAGGATCACAACTTGATTTGCAGTCTGGTCTTACGAAGTCTGCTTATCAAACTGTTGATCCCAATAAGAGAATCGCTTGCTTTCTGTCACACTATCTGCTATGGAAAAAGTGTGTAAGTGAGAAGAAAGACATAATGATATTCGAGCATGATGCATATTTTACAAGTAAGTTAGAATATAGTTTGCTATTTCAATCACCTTATGATATAATAGGACTTAATGATCCAATGGGAGCAACTAGACGCGCCCAACTATATCATGAAAGTGTAAGCAAGAGACGCGGAGTTAGTCCAGCACCTAAGATAGATAGCATTGAGATTCCACAAGGCATAGCAGGAAACTCTGCATACTTCATTAAACCTGAAGGCGCACAGAAACTAATAAACTTAGTGAACGAATACGGTGCTTGGCCAAACGATGCTATTATGTGTAAACAATTAATACCTCGCAAACTGGGACAATTGTTTCCTTATGTAACTAAAGTACAAGGTATCGAATCGACGACCTCAATATGAAATCATTTGTAATTACAATAAAATCTTTACCTGAGTCTGTTGCAGTAGCAGAGCGAATGATAGCATCGGCACCTGAGTATGATGTTCAGATGTTCAATGCTATTACTCCTAAGGATGATCCATATAAACTATTTGATTATTATGGATTGCCTCTGCATGGATTTAGAGAAGAGGGATCAGTAAAACTTAACTGTATGTCTGCATTCTTATCACACTACACATTATGGAAAATGTGTGTGAAAGATAATGTCGAGTACCAAATATTCGAGCATGACGCTGTAGCAGTTATGCCTATTCCTAGAGTGATCAAATATACGGGTTGTGTCAATATTGGTGCACCTAGTTATGGCAGGCAAGCGCAGTGTGGTCAGATGGGTGTTAATCCTTTGACAACTAAGACTTACTTTCCTGGCGCACATGGTTATCGACTCAAACCTGATGCGGCAAAGGCATTTATTCAAGGTGCTTATGACTATGCCAGACCAACAGATGTATTTCTAAACATTGCAATCTTTCCTTGGTTAGAAGAGTTCTATCCACATCCTGTGGTTGCAAGAGATACATTTACTACTATTCAAAAAGAAGGTGGGTGTGTAGCAAAGCATAATTATGATGCTAACAAATATCGGATAATAAGTAATGTCTAATACAAGCAGGTGCTTTATTACTGGGTGTGATTCTAATACAGAATGGATGCTCCCTTGGTTTATTAAGCACTACACTAAGCACAACAAAACACCTATTGTCTTTATGGACTTTGGTGTATCTCGTGAAATGAAAGGATGGTTACAGGCAGATAATATATTTGCTGACTACATAACAATGGAGAAACAGAAAGTTGGTGGTTGGTTCTATAAACCACAAGCATTACTTGCATCTCCTTGTGAAGAGACTTGCTGGATTGACACAGACATTCATGTACTAGGCGATCTATCGGGTGTCTGGGATCATGTTGAAGATAATAAACTAGGCATGGTAGAAGACAAACCTTGGAGCGCACGAAGAGGTGAAGTATGGCACAACTCTGGTGTTGTTGCAATGAAGGGCAAACCTAATATACTTCGCAAGTGGGCAGATGAATGTCGAAAGAATCCTAAAGTAGGAGACCAAGAAGTACTCCACTCGATGATGCTTACTCCCATTTCACGTATGACACATATCAATAGTGTGCCTAATATATACAACTGGTTACGTATACAATTACTTGATGGTCAAGACAACCCTAACAAACTTGCTATGCACTGGACAGGTGCAAAGGGCAAAGAACAGATAAAGAAGATAATGTATAATGAGTAAAGTATTTCATATTATTGGTAACGGTGATCAAGCGAAGCATTACCTGAAAGAACCACGAAAGGGAACTAAACTTCTCTGTAATATGCCTCCGTTCGAGATACCTAGAGATGAAGTGTATGGAACGTGCATGGTTGACTTTAAGATGATGATGGCATTGACCGAGGGGTCAGTTAAACTTGATCAGTATATGTGGATTCTTGGTCAACGTCCTCGCGCATGGATGTATGAACGTCATGCATTCTATCTCAAGTACGCTCCTAACATCAAAGAGTTCTACACTGATGTTCCTGAATATGCTGGCAATGCAACGAACTTTAACTGTGGTCACATGGCAGTTCACTATGCGGCAGCACGACACAAAGCAGATGTTATTCATATGTACGGATTTGATACTCTGTTCGATTTCAATATGCGTAGTGTGACTGACCTTGTATTGTCTAGTGATAGAACACAAGTCAATAACTATAGACTATTGAACAACTGGCGCCCTGTCTGGCGTGATATCATGCGTGAGTTCCCCGATACTAAGTTCGTATTGCACCACAATCATGACCAACTGAAGATACCTAAACTGCCTAATGTTGAAGTAGTAGTATATCCAGATGCACTGACTAGTCCTCAAAAGAATGAAGATGAGAGTGATATTAGTGATGGTCGTGGAATGGATCAGCAAGTGGTTATCCCACAGACAAGAGCAGATCGACGCAGAGCAGAAAAAGAATTGAAAAAGAAAGCAAAATAAGTCTTGCATTGGTTGAATACTTGTGCTATAATACTACTTGTATTCAATTGAAGAGACTTATATTATGTTCGAACACCTTAATTATGACCTGGGTTACGCTGATTTAGAATCAGAAACCCTTGAAACTGGTCGTCATTATCAAACGCCTGACGGCAAAAAGTATCCTTCTATCACAACCTGCCTGTCTATTCTATCTGAGAAAGGCATCGCCGCTTGGCGTAAACGTGTTGGTAAAGAAGAAGCAGACAAGATATCTTTCCGCGCGTCTACACGCGGTACTGCTGTTCACGAAATCATCGAAGATTACATCAACAATGTGCCTGACTATACTAAGAAGTATATGCCTAACATCGTCGCTAACTTTCTTGACGTTAAAGAAATCCTAGATACACGTATAGGTAAAGTCTATGCACAAGAAGTTCCATTGTACTCGCATCATCTAGGTGTTGCAGGACGAGTGGATTGTGTTGCTGAGTTTGATGGCAAGTTATCAATCATCGATTTCAAGACTGCTAAGAAAGCAAAACTTCGTAAGTATGTCGAAGCGTATTTCATGCAAGAGTCATTCTATGCTATAGCATGGGAAGAAATCACTCAATTACCTATTACACAACTAGTCACCATTATTGCTGTTGACAACGATGAACCACAAGTGTTTATCGAGCATCGTGATAATTGGTCAGGACCATTACAAGACACAATCAAGAAATATAAGGATCGCAAAAATGCCGAACAATATAGTTTCTGAATCCGCAGAGTACGAGAACTTTGTTGGTGAAAGAGTAGAAGTAGATACCGAAGCACCAGCATCACTCGCGGAGTTTATCGGTATGGAAGATAACACTAAAGAGTGGAAGAAAGAATGGGTTGGCATGCCTGAGTATAAGCAGGAAGATAATCCTACGTTTAAGACTATCTCTATGCACTTCAGAAACAAAGAAGACTACGAAGAGTTTGCTAAATTAATTGGACAACCCTTAACTAAGAAGACTAAGAGTACTTGGTTCCCACGGTTAGATAGAACTGCTAACTCATTATTGCGTTGGGTTGAAGACGATGAAACCTAAGTATCCTATATATATTATATCCAAGGGACGCCAAGACTCTATGGTGACATCACAGTCATTAGCGAGAATGAAAGTCCATCATTACATTAGCATTGAACCTCAAGACTGGGACGCTTATGAGACTGCGCTTGATAATTTTAACATTAGGAAGTATGTTACTCTATTACTTCTGCCCTTCAGCAACCATGGTGATGGTCCAGGTCGCGCTCGTAATTGGTGCTGGGACCATTCTATTACACTTGGCGCTAAACGCCATTGGGTTCTTGACGACAATATTGCTGATTTCTACCGCCTTCATAATAATAAGCGCATTCGTGTAGAGAGTGGTGCATTCTTTGCTCCTATGGAAGACTTCGTTGATCGCTACACTAATGTTATGATAGCAGGACCTCAGTATCGTTTCTTCTGCGCACCTAATCAAGCATACCCCGCATTCGTAAAGAACACTAGAATCTATTCTTGTCTCTTGATTGACAATGAATGTAAGCACAGATGGCGTGGTCGTTACAATGAAGACACTGACATTTGTTTGCGTGTTCTCAAAGACGGTGACTGTACTATTCAGTTCAATGCATTTCTTCAAGGCAAGATGGCAACGCAGACACTCAAGGGTGGTAACACCGAAGAGTTCTATCATAAAGAGTTGGGTATTGATGAGAACGGTGTTGCTATTCAAGCAGACGAAACATTAGACGTAAAAGAAAGATATAACGTAGAGGGTACAATCGCTAAGTCACAGATGCTTGTTGATATGCATCCTGACGTGGCAACGATGGTATGGAGATATGGTAGATGGCATCACCATGTAAACTACGATTCGTTCAAAAAGAATCCGCTAGATAAAGATACAACTGTTGTGATACAGAAAGGTGTTAATAACTACGGTATGAAATTAATTAATAATTATGGTGTAAACGCGAATGAATATTAGAGAAGCAACAATTGACTTACATAATGCAGTAGAGGCGACACCCTTTGCTATTCGAATGATTGATGGTACTTTGTCTAAGAAGGACTACGTTCGATATCTTAATGCACAGTATCTAATCTTTAACGCTATGGAACAGTATGGTGAGTATATTCTTCCTCATGAGAATCTACCTAGAAAACAAGCAATCATCGATGATCTCAAATCATTAGATGAAGAGGCAACTGGTTATAATATGCCTAAGTCTGCTCAAAAATATTCTGATTACATTCTTGGACCATACGACTCTGAAGAGAATCTTCGTAGTTCACACATCTACTTGAACTACATGGGTATGATGTTCGGTGGTGGTATCGTAGCAAAGAATGGTTATTCTGATGGTAACTTATATAAGTTCGAAGGTGGTCGATCAGAAATCATTGCGTCGATTCGTGGATTGGAACTAAGTGTCGATGAAGTCAATCAAGGGTTTCGTTATCACATAGAGATATTCGAAGAGTTAGAAAGGATGGGTAAATATGATTAGTTTAGAAGATCGTCTAACCGCACTAACTGGTGAGATGCAAGAAATCATTGAAGCATCTGCTGGCGTTAAACCATTAGAGACAGAGGAGTTTGGATGGGAGAACTATCGATACGAATCGCCTAAGTTTAGACTAGCACACATAGAGCGATACTATGTTGATGGACTGGTTGTTGCTCATGTTGTTGTAATGCCGCGCGAGTCTATCGGTGCACCTATCTTTGGATTCGATGTTGTCGGTAGTGCTAAGACAGGTAGAATTACTGGTGCATTCGTTGATTGGTCTCCTATGCTGTGGGATGGTAAATGGCACAGTACAGAATGGAACCATGATAGAAAACTACCTGTTTGGGCAGAGTGCTTTAGTAATCAGTTTGTCGCTATCAGACCAGACGAAGAAGAGACAGATAAACTGTTTGAGTTTGCTATAGATACTTTCATGGAATATATGATGATGCTCCAAGAATGTAAAGGCGGTAATAGTAAAGGACAAATAGATACAATCAAGATAGCACAGAATAAGTACTGTACACACCAAGCATCAAACCCACGCACACGTGCCGCATTGAATAAGAAGATCGGCAAAGAACGTGCAGAGTATTTCATGACTGAGATACTTTTCCCGAAGATTTAGTCCCGCCTTGGGACCGACCTGAGCATGTCACGAAACTGCTCTTTCTTTTTAAAATAATGCTTGACAATCCATTTACTTTGGTGTATAATGGTGCCTATGAAGTGATAACTCTTTCGTAAACTGGTAATGATTCCTAAGCGAGAGTGACACTTCATATACATAATGATTAAAAGGTAACATATGAAAGTTAATATAGGTAAGTATCCTAAACACCGATGGTATCACAACTTTGTTTTCTGGCACTTTGGATATGAAGCAAAGGCAAAAGAGAAGATTGTGATTGAAGAGTTTGATACTTGGTCAATGGATCATACACTCGCAAAGATAATTCTTCCTATGCTTATTCAGTTGAAAGAGACAAAGCATGGCGCACCCTTTGTTGAGATGGAAGATGTTCCTGAACTTCTACGTTGGGACATGAAAGACGAGCGACACTACAATACCAAAGGTGAAGTTGATGAGCAATACTTCGAGCGTTGGGAATATGTGATCAGCGAAATGATTTGGGCATTCGAACAGAAGAACTCAGATGATTGGACAGAGCAATACACAAAGGGTGAGCATGATATTCAATGGATTGAACTAGAAGATGGTATGTCTGAGATGACTAAAGGACCAAACGACACTTTCGAATCTGACGATGAAGGCATTAAAGCACATCAAAAACGAATAACAAATGGTTTTAGACTATTTGGTAAATACTACGAAGGACTATGGGATTAATATGGAACAAAATGAAGTAAGTTTAATTGCACTAAGTTCACCGAGCGCATACACTGGAGTTAATTCAGCAGAGCAATTGGTAGCATATGCGGCAAGAGTGAGTAACCCCGCTAATCAGAATAACACCGAGACTGCTGGTAAGTTAGTTCGTTATTTGATTAAGGAGAATCATTGGTCACCACTTGAAATGGTACACTTGACACTTGAGATTAAAACAACTCGTGATATTGGTCGTCAGATTATACGTCACAGGTCGTTCGCCTTTCAAGAGTTCTCACAGAGATATGCAGTGAGTGAGAATATTGATGTAGTACGTGAAGCACGAGTTCAAGACGAGAAGAATCGCCAGAACTCTAATGTAACTGATGACGAACATATTAAGAGTGAATGGGGACGTTCACAAGCGCGGATACGCAACTTCGCAAAGAAAGAGTATGCTGCCGCACTTGATATGGGTATTGCTAAGGAACAGGCACGTGCATTGTTGCCCGAGGGTTTAACAGGAACAACACTGTATATGGCAGGTAGTTTGCGTTCATGGATTCACTATTGTGATTTGCGCATGGCGAATGGTACACAGAAAGAGCATATGGATGTAGCAAATAAATGTTGGGAAATAATTAAGCAACACTTCCCTGATGTAGTTAAAGCGGTCGAGGAGACTAAGTAATGAGTGATTTTAAAAAAGGTGATGTAGTAAGTGTAGTGACTCTTTCAGGAGAGTATATGGGTAAGTACAATCAGAATCATGCAGACGGTGGGTTGACGTTAGATGATCCTCGTATGTTGATTGCTGGTGATGACGGTATTGGTTTCGCTCGTGGTATCTGTATGACTGGTATTGAGAATGTCAATACTGTTCGTTTCAAAGATTATGTTTATGTAACACCAACCAATGCAGAGTTTGAGAAAGCGTATCGTACAGCAGTAAGCGGCATCATTCTGTGAATTCAAAGAAAGCGAAATTGTTTCGTAAAGTAGGAAAGGTTGACAAACGGTCAAAGTCCTTGTATAATAGTCTAACTAGCAAAGAAAAGGAATTGTTAGGCGAGATTTATAAAGTAGCGAAACAAAAACAGTCGGAGAAATAACATTAATATATTCTATTTGCATCAAGATCCTATAATATGTGCAGAACAGCACAGCGACAAGCACGTGGTAAAGATGTGTGTAGAATATGCACAACTGTTATCGACTGCGCAAAGATGTATTGATGGCGAGTTCTGGAACGGTAGAACAACTAACGGTCGTAAGATTGCTAGGTACTTCCACCCAGACTCTGCCATGAATCATACTCTGTATAAAGCAACACACATCAATCATCCATCTTCTATCTGGTGCAGAGCATCCGTACAGAATTATCAGTGGTTGTATGATATGTGGGTCTCATTATGTTTTGAGTTCGAACGACGATATAAAAAGAAGCATTTGTCATTTGTGAAGTTAGAGTACTATCTCTTAATGCCACCTGCCGCAATACCTATAGACGGGTTTACAGAACCTACTCCTGCTATGGGTTCACATCCGCATTGCATTGTTGAAGGTGATTCGATAACATCTTATCGCAACTACTACAGAGAAGCAAAGCGTGATTTTGCAGTATGGTCAACAAGAGACATCCCAGAATGGTGGAGAGAAAGATAATGGCAAAGAGAATTAAGAAAGCAAAGTTCACGCCGAAACCCAAGAAAACTCTTGTACCTGCTCCTAACTGGGATAAACTTGTGAAGGCGAGTACAGAAGAGAAGCGCATGGATGCATGGAAAGATTGTGAACAGTTCGTTCATGCTGAAGTGACTGATAAAGAATATCTGCACTCTATGAAGAAGTGGATACGTGGTACTGACTGGAACATGGTAGAGCAGAGTGCATTGTTGCCTGATACGTTCTTGTTACCATTTGCCAAGCATGGTTGGAAAGCAATACGATTAGGGTTTATGCCTGAGAATGTTGAGCGTTCAATTAAGAAGAATCTTTTGCCTTTGTTAGAGAAAGCACAGAAACTCAGAGATCGAGTTACAGGTGATCCTGCGATTCATCCATCAGTGCTTGAGAAAGATGAAGACCATGATTTGTATTACCCCACAATAAAAGAATGGATAGCGGAAACAAAGTTGTTTCTGAAAGCGAGTAAAAACTATCAAGAGTCTCCTGATCCTGCATTGCGTAGTCAGTATCGAGTTATGGAAACTTATCTCTACAATCTCAATCAATACGTCAAGATGGGAGTGTGGTTAGATTCACACTATGGCGCCAAACGTGAGTACAAGCAAGTCGCCGCATGTGTTGCACCAGCATATCATGCAGACGGCACACAGAAAAGAACTATTGGTATATACTATCTCGACGTAGGTGATGTGTGGACCAAAGAAATGGAAGGATATTATAATGATCAAACTTGATAGTGATATGATGATGACGAAGAGTCGCTTTACTAGAATGGTAGAAGATTGGGTACGTGAGAAGCAACAACCCTATATGGATGCCGTAGTAGCGATTTGTGAGAACCACAACATGGACGTAGAAGACTGTAAGAAGTTTGTCTCACCTGTCATTAAGAACAAACTTGAGGCAGAAGCAATGTCTCTAAACTATCTACCAAGGCAGAATACTCTGCCACTATGAGTGATGAAAGTACAATAGCATCAACAAACGCGCTCCTGCCGTTTGGTACCACGTCCAGTGCGCCTGCTATTGTACTTCCTGACACTGATCTGTTTAGATCAGAACGTGGATCATTAACACGAAACTACTTCGAGAATGCAGTTGATTTAATTAATCGTGAGTATGAAGCGATAAAAAGACTTGCAATGTTGAATGAATTAGTGTATAATGCATCTTATAACTTCGTACCAAGAGTCGGTCAAATGTATCATCTATATCGAAAGCAAGACGGTTCATATATGTTGAGCATGATCGAAAACTGGACGAAGTATGAGTTTGTAGTATCGATTGAATATACTGCTGACTCAGTTTGGAAAGAAAAAGGTTGACTTTCGTAAGTTATTATGTTACTATATACAAGTACATTATGAAATACAAGTGGACAAAAGCAACACCATACTAGAAACTATACTCTGTAATAATACTAAAGGTAAATAAATATGTCATTCGCAAATCTAAAACGCAACCGTAACTCAATCTCCGATCTTGTCAGTGCCGCTGGTGCTGGTTCAGGCGGTGGTGGAGACGCAAAGAAATCCTATAAAGATGAACGCCAGTGGAAACCAACTGTTGATAAAGCAGGCAATGGTTATGCTGTACTTCGTTTTCTCCCTGCTCCTGAAACATGTGAAACTCCTTGGGTTCGCTATTGGGATCACGGGTTTAAGGGTCCTACTGGTCAATGGTTCATCGAGAAATCTTTGACTTCTATTGGTCAACAAGATCCAGTATCAGAAGCAAACAGTATCCTATGGAACACAGGTACTGATGATAACAAAGCAATTGTTCGTGATCGTAAGCGCCGTTTGCACTATGTATCAAACGTACTAGTGGTTAGTGATCCATCTAATCCTGCCAATGAAGGCAAAGTATTCATGTACACTTATGGTAAGAAAATCTTCGATAAGATCATGGATGTTATGCAACCGCAGTTCGCTGATGAGAAACCAGTTAACCCATTCGACTTCTGGGAAGGTGCAGACTTTAAACTGAAGATTCGTCAAGTTGAAGGGTATCGTAACTATGATAAGTCCGAGTTCTCTTCGCCAGCACCTCTAATGGGTGGTGATGATGATCAACTTGAGCAGTTATATGAAACTGTTTATGACTTAGGTGAGTTTGCTGATCCTGCTGCCTACAAGACATACGAAGAGTTATCTGCTCGTCTTGCTCTTGTTCTTGGTGAGCAAGCACCTCGCACTGTTGCACAGACTGTAGCATTAGATACTAAAGAAGCACCAGCGCCTGTACGTGAAGCACCTGCTCCTGTTATGCCTAGTGCTGCTGAAGACGAAGACGACACTATGTCATACTTCGCTAAACTAGCGGCAGAATAACGTCAACTTCATAAGACGGTAGAGGATGAAACTAAGGGGACGCGAAAGCGTCCCTTTTTTTATTAGAAGGAATAAGCGGAAGAAAGATAACCGTTATTGTGAACAGGTGAAAGTGATCTACTTTCTCTTCTACTTGTACCGTTAGATACATTGTTCTGAGTTGATGTAGGAGCATTAACATTATTTACATTAGTAATATTCACTGTAGCACCTTCGCCTGCTGTTACTGTTCCTTTAGCAATCGATCCCGTAACTTCTTCTCGCATAGATGATTTGCTTAATCTATCAGCGGTACTCTTTTTGTTAGCAGTTACAATAGACTGGGTCAGAGTTTCTGGAGTCATCTCAGTAAGATTAGTTCTACCGTTCCTAGCACCACTCACTTTCTTCGCTACTGTATTACCATTTGCATCAGTATCAACTTGCATAGTCTCTACTGTAGGCGCACTGCCTGTACCGCCACTCATTACATTGTTCCACTCTTTCATGAATGCTTGAGCAGGCGAATCACCGCCAGGAGCGATTGCTAATATAGCGGCAACTGCACCACGTGCGAATCCTTCTACTACATTGAACATTGTATCAACAAGTGTACCGAATGCATCAGAGAAAGAGAATGAGTCAAGTAACTTAGAGAAGTTGCCGAATCCCATCTTACTCATCAACCATGATACACCATCTTTAAGTAAGTCAAGAGGAATCAAAACAATGTTCTGAATACCTTTAATTATTCCCTTTGCTAGTCCTAGAAATTTATCAAATATATCAGCACCCTCACCAAGACTGGTCATCTCTTTAAAGATTGCCATTCCCACTTCGATTGCCGCAGTGAGAGGAAGAAATACTCTACCAAGTACTCTGAAGAACCCGAAGAACTTAGCGAATGTTGCACCGAATCCTTTAACGAATGTAACTATAGGTTGAAAGAACCCGCCAATCTTAGCAAAGACTTTGCCTATAACGCCTCCTTTACCTAAGAATGCTCCGATACGACCGAAGAAATCAGTCATTGGTTTAAAGAAGGTGCCTACTTTTGCTACTGCTTTACCAATTGCTCCTTCGGCAGAGAAGATTGCTTTAAACTTAGCACCCCATGCAATGAACTTAGCACCTAGGTCTATCTTAAAGAATTTCAAACCTGCATTCAGTGCATCACCAATACCGGCGGCAAATCCCAGAACAGCGGCAGCGACACCAGCAACAAGAAACCCTAGACCAAAGTCAAGACCCTTCACATCATCTTTTGGTTTAACACCTTCTGCTGGTGCGGCAGGAACAGGTGGGGCGATTCTCTCGCGCATCATTTCCATCTCATCCATCTTATTAGCAAACCAAAGCGTAATAAAATTATCGAGATTACGATCAACCCGTTTAAGAGTTTCGTTAGTCTGCATCTGTTCTAGTACTACGTCATCCAGTGTTTGTGCCATTACTTTCTCTCTCTTGTTTCTCTTCTTCTAAAGTTTGCATTAACAGTATCAAGTGTACCTCTCTCTCCCATGGCATCATAAACTCTAACTCTGTTAATGAATACTTGTGATACCTGGATAGCAAAAAATTAGTCTTAAAATGATTTGCTAGATTGTCGTGAGACAGGCATACTAGAAAAAACTCTGCATTCCCTCCAGTACAACATTATTATGTGTACCACATTTTTCACAGTCAAACTTAACTTCATGCTTAACTGAAGGCATATCTTTTAAATAGGATGACACCATTTCAAACTGCTGTTGTGTCATCGAATCAATAAATCCATCAATACTCTCTTTCGATTCGTCTGCCATTACGATTCGTTCTTCTTGAGTGATAAGAGTCTTCATACATTTACCAAGAACACTGAATCCTGCCTGTGCTTCATCTTCAGTGAAGTCGACCATAGCATAACTCGGATAAATCATCTCGATAGATATATCATCACTTAATTTTATGATGTTACTCTTCTTACCAACCTTACATTGAATCTCACCAATATCAACTAACTGTTCATTGTCATGGTCACACTCTTCGCAAGCAATGTTTAATGTTACAACTTCACCAACAGACTTTGATCGGATCTGAAGAAACATATATTCAATATCAAATGTTGTCAATTCATTTCGTTTGATAGCATTACCGTCAAGACACTCCATAACTGTATCAAGCACTGCATTCATTATCTGACTAAGGTCTTTCGACTCAGATGCCATTAGTAAAATCTTTTCTTCTTTGACTAAGTAAGGTCTAAACTTCACTTTCTTCTTCAACGATGGAACTGTCAACTCATATTTGGGTGTATCATTTAACGATGGTAATGCCATTATTTAACTTCCTCAATAATTTAATTTAATGCTTTGAATATTTTGTTTGTTACTTTACTTGCCGCATTTGTTGATGCCGCACCAGTTGCTGTGATTCCTAACTTGCCCTTATCAGCGGATTCCATATATTCACCGCGCCATGCTTTATATGAGAACTCTACAGTGAACTGACTGATTTCGTTCTGCGATGCATCCGTAAATGTCTCGTACTGTATTGACTTGGGAAATGCACGATCTAGTAACCAATGATAGTTTGCTGAACCGCTTGTGCCCGCATCTACATCAAGATCGAGATTAAGTGAGATAGGACCAATATTAATATCTTTACTGATATTGAATAGAGGTGTAGAGTATCCCTTTTCTAGTTGATATATGTGAACTTGCTGACAGTATGTATCTGCATATCCAGCAACGTATCTTCCTTCGCCCGCATCACCAACACGTTTAATAATTCTGTCCATCCAACTCTCAAAGTATCGTCGTGTTCCCTGATCGTTCATTACTCTGAATGTCATACTGACTTCTGGATTGTTAAACCCATATGCTACTTGCTGTATATCAGCGCCGATCTCTCGTGCAACTGTACTAATCTGTCGTGATGGAAGTGTAACACTAGTACACATAAAGGACATATCTTTAGGTGACTGTCCATCTATGCGTGGTAAAAGAACGTGATACAAGTTAGGTCTTGCCGCACCTCCTTTAGCACCAAATACACTTTTAAATTCGTCTACGCTACCTGGTCTAAACATTAGATCATACCTCGTGAATCTTTATATACTTGACCCTTGTTGCCCTGGAATTGTGCAGTGGGTAAGAAAGTCGCAATCTCCCATTCAGGAGGTGGCACGTATGCCATACGACCTTCAATCTGAGATGTTAAGTAATGCTTGAAACAAGGTTTAAAGAATCTCATCTTCGCACTTCGCTGTAGCATAGAATATCTAGTCTGGAACTTTGTGGTTTCATCGAATGCTTTATTGTTTGTAACTTTCATTAACTCATCCAGAAATCTTGCTCTTAATGCAATAGGTAAGTAATGAAGATTCAAACCATAGAACCCGCCCTTTGCAGGACCAACAATGATTACTAGAGGAAACGCATCCCAGTATGGAAGTGTTGCTCTGTTCTTAGCATCATAGAAGTACATGTACATATCGCCAATGCCGGTCTTCTGCTTCGCGACATTAGGACCTCGCTGTTCTAGTTCTTCTTCGCGCATTAACGCCCGCCGATTAAGACCGCGCATATTCTGCACCTTGCGTCTAAACCAGTTCTGCGATTCTTTAGTGCGAGGAGTAATACCTGCACGAAACGCTTCTGCTTCTACTTTTTTAAATATTTCACTCATGGTTCTATTTAGTCTTTTTCCTAGAGTATGGTTTCATTTTCTTTAAAGGTTTAATACTTTTCTTTGGTTTCGCTTTCTGAGTTGACTTAGGCATAATACCCATTGCAGTCAATTCATTCTCAGTCCATATAACAAAGTCCCAACCATTATCCTTAGCATATGCTGATGCCGCTTTCCATTTGTTCTGATTCTTTATGTAAGTCAAACCTTCGTTGATGTATCTCTTTGTCTTACGAGAACCTGTAGGTGGTGATAGTTCTTTGTGTGGTTTGATCTCGACCAGAACAGTCTTGCCATTCTTGTATGTCAACTTCAAGTCCATAAAGTATCGATGATACCTCATATCAACCTCATAGAGATACGGTATTACTGTCTCTTCGCTTGACCAGTACTTAATGTCAGAGTTATCGTCTGCCCACATGAAAGCATATTTCTCCCATAGAGAACGATAAACGACCTTATTGTAATCCCCTCTGTACTTTTCGGGGTGTTTAACTTTATATCTTCCAGAATACGCCATAAATATACTTATAAATAACCTCATAGAAACTCTATTTAGTAGGTAAATAAAATGTCATTTGGATCGCAATATAGTACAGTCAACAAATTCACAGCGAAGTCGGCGGCAGAAAAAGTGAAGCAGGACAAATTAATTGCTGAATCGGCAAACGATACAAGGAGGGAAGCAGAGATGCTTGCCTCCGCTACTGCCGCCGGCATCCCGCTAAGGAAAGTGGAGAAGACGGTCATTCATGAAGAAGTAGTCACCGAAACTCTCGCAGAAAATCCTTCGGAGTTCGAAGAAAATAAGAAGCGTAATTTTAGATACCCTCTATCAATGCCCGCATCAGGAAAAGGTTATCCCGGAACTATTACATTTGAAGCACACATAGTTGAAGGTGTTGATCTTGCCAAAGAAATGTCTGGCATATATAATCGACTTACTAGAAAGAAGGAAGTGGTTGAAGATGAAAGCGAGGCAGATGAAGAAAACAGACAGTCCATTATAGAGTCCAACAAAACAGCGAATAGCAAAAACAATGCAGAAGAAGCAGGACTACGGAACGACATCACTAACGTGGCAAATTCAGTAAGCAAGACTTTTGAAAATGTTAATGCCCTCAATTCAGTCGGCAGTGTTATATTGCCACTGCAACGTGACTTACGATTCTCGGACAACGTATCATATGAAAGTCCTGCTATCGGTATGATGGGTGCTGGACTAGAAGGCGCGATAGGCGGTAAGAATCCATTTGATGGTGCTACTAACGGTGACGGTTCATTTACTACTGCCTCTTCAGCACTTGCCGCACAAGCAATTGCAAAAGCATCGGGTGCTGGAGTTGGCGCACTAATTGGTAAAATAGCAGGCGGTACTTTAGGTGGTGCTGTACTTGGTTCTGGTGCTACAGAAGGACTAGGCGATGCTGTCAAGAGTGCTACACGAATTGCGTCTGCTCCTAATCAGAGAACTCTATTCAAAGAAGTACAGATTCGACAGTTTGCTTTCACGTTTAAGTTGATCGCTAACAGTAGTCGTGAGGCAGACGAGATTAAGAACATCATCAGATTCTTCAGACAGGAATTGTATCCTGAGATGTTGACTGTTGGTGATAACAAAGTTCCTATCGCATACAAGTTTCCTAATGTGTTTTCGATAAAGGTTAAGAATCAGTTTGGTGGCGATGCTGCCTCAAAGATACAAAGATGTTATTTACGAGATGTTCAGACATCGTATAATGCTACAGGTAACGGTCTCCTAGAAGATGGTAATTTCATCGAAGTGGACATATCGTTATCGTTTCAAGAAGTTAAAGCACTTGATAAACAAATGGTTGCAGGAGAAAATTATTAATGTCAAACTACTTTGAAAACTTTCCTAGAAATCTCTATCGTTTTGGTGATGGTGAGGATCCCGTTTACTTTCAACGACTGAGCAAGTACGTTGATTTGATTGACCAGGTAAGAGATGATGTTGGAGGATACCTAGAGTACGAGATTCTTGAAGGTGATCGACCCGACACACTAGCACATCGTCTTTACGGTAAGGGCGAGTACGAGTGGACATTCTTCTCAATGAATGAGCGTCTACGTGAGACTGGTTGGCCAATGAAACTTCAAGATGTGTACGAGTATGCACAGACTAAAGCATATAAGAATTACACTTGTAATATCAATCTTGAAGTTGATTCTGCTTCGCTTGCTCTTTATGGTGATTCCGTATCAGGACAACAGATGTTACTTTCTGGTATTGCACCGCTATATGATGTTGGTCAAGCAGTAATACTTGGACAACAACAAGGCATAGTTACTGCTAAGAACTTAGCGGTTGGCGAGATAACAGTTAGAATTGACAGTGCTGTTGGTAATCCCACAAGTCCTCTGAATCAATCTTTCTTGTCATATGGTGATGGCACATCTAATGTACTATCATTAACATCATCTAAGTACGAGTACGAAGGAACACATCACTTCATAGACTCTGCAGGAGATGAGATAGATTATTTTTATACCAATGCTACAGGTAAAATGCCAGTAACTAATCTGGAATATTTAATTGCACAGAATCAAGAGTCGAGAAAAATACGTGTTATCAAGAAACAATTCATCGACAAGATTGTAGGCGAACACAAACGTCTAACATCGAGATAATTTATGGCAGAAAATAACTCACAGTATAGTATTCTTGAGGCAGCAATAATCTCTTCATCTGCAACTAGTGAAGACAATATGGTTGACATCAAGAGCAACGTAATAGAACTTCAATTCTGGGAGCATATAGGCAAACCCTATATCGATGCAAGGATTGTGTTCATCGATGATATGGGTTTGAAGGAAGCATTAGGCATTCAGGGTACAGAACGTATTCGTATTGTTATAGGTGATGCACAACATCCAGAAGAACCAGCAATTATCAAATACTTCTACTTTGCTAACATAGCAGAGACAGAGCGATTGAACGAAAGAAGTGAAATGCTATCGGTCAATCTTGTTGAAGAACACGTATATGTGGATGCTGTTAAACAGTTTAGTAGGTCATACACTGCCAATCTCGAAGACATCATAGAGAGTATATGCAATCGTGATTTAGGTAAAGGTGTTGAGAGATGGCGATTTAAGGGATCTGTACAGGGTCAACGAAAGATTATTGTTCCTTACATGAGTCCTATTGCCGCGATACAATGGTTAAAGATTAGAGCGACGACAAAGATTGGTTCACCTATATATCTCTACTCAAGTTTATATCAAGATGAATTGGTCATGTCTGACTTAGATAATCTTTTAAGCGAAGATGTTATCAACGGTGATATGCCATTTAGATACTCAAAGGCACTTCAGGCAAGCGATGATCCTAGACGTAACCTATATGAGATTATAGAATTTAACGAGACTGGGGGCGACAACTCACTATCATTATACGAATCTGGTGCTATCGGTTCACTCTATTCTAATCTGGACGCTGGTACAGGTAACTCGGTTGATGACCACATGACTATACGTGATATCATCGATGAGTTCTATACCAATGGACTTATATCGCCCGAATCAATTCAGTCAATTTACGATCCTACTTTACTTATTGATGGTAAATTGTCTGACGAATATAACTCAATGTATATACATCAAGTGACATCCTCAGGAACATACAATCAGTTTCCTAGTTATCATGACGAAACAACTTTACTTGACGGCAATAATGATATAGTCGAATCAAGATTAAAAGTGAAGAACAAGATTATACGTGCTATAATGAAAAAGAATATGCTAGACATAGGCATGAACGGAACATTCTTTTTTAGCGGATCAGTTGGTGTAGGAAATAAAGTTAGACTTCTTTTCTTGAGTAGTAATGCTGAAGGCGATAATAAAGATTTTGTGGAACAGATAGATATGAGAAAGTCTGGTGATTACTTCATTATAGCAATCAACCACAAATTAACGAGTGAGAAGAATATAACACAACTAAGACTATCTAAACTCGGCGAACTACCGGATGACTTTAAGTTATGAACATTCTAGCACCCATAAAGAAAGAGTTCTACGGCGATGACGCTCGGTGGTTCTTCGGCACAGTGATTAACGCACATCCACCAGCAGGACTTGAAGGTAGAGTTAAAGTACGTATTAACGGTGTACACAGTCCTAGTACTGGTGACATTCCTGAGAAAGATTTGCCTTGGGCACAGATACTCATACCGACTACTGAAGGCGGTGCATCTGGCATTGGACGCATTCCCCAAATCGTACAAGGATCATTCGTGTTCGGTATGTTCATGGATGGTACAACTTCTCAGTTGCCACTTATCATGGGCACATTACCTCGTACAGAATATCCCTCTGCTGTACAGACAGGACGTAGAAACCCCGACGAGAATGCTGTTGACTACACTAAGCGAAGATTACAAAATGTGGTGACACAGAAGTTTAAAGATGATACAATAGAGAAAGCAAGAGTTCCTTTACGTAGACAACAGAGTATGAAGTTCTTTATTGATAACGGTTATGATATAATTCATGCCGCTGCAATTACGGGCGCACTTCAAGGACAGTCACAGTTTGAAATATATGAAAAATTCTTCTTAGAATCATTTCGTACTCCTAAGTTGGGAATTGCTGGTTGGAAAAAGGTTAGATCAATAGGTAGTCGATATAACAATCTATTGAATTTCGCGGCACAGTTCTCGCCTAGTTCTGATTGGAAGTCTTTCTCTCTGCAACTTCAGTTTGTTCTATATGAATTGAGAACACAATTCGCACAAGAGAACAGTCGATTGATAGCAACAGTAAATATTAAGGATGCAAGTGAAGTGGTGAACAGATACTATCTCAAGAATACTAATACAACTAACAGACTTGCACAACAAGCATATGATGAGGTAATGGTCTAATGTCTAACAGTGATATTCTCAAGGAGAAGGTAGCGAATGCACAGAGTTCTGTTGATACAACGCCTATCACCAATGCAGGTAAAGATGCAGTAAACAACTTAAAGAATCAAGTAGAAACAACTACAGGACAGATAGCGGGTCAAGTAGAAGGTGGTATTCAATCACTGACATCTAAGGTTGATAAGTTTCAGGACAAGTTGAACACAACAACTGTCGAAGGACTAGTTGATGATGGTATTGCTAGTCTCGAAGGAATGGCAACCGATGCTGTGGGTAAACTTGCAACAGACTTTCTAGGAAAGTTCGGTTCATCTGTTAAAGTAACATTCACTGAACCAGATTCTGCGGGTATGGTATATCCTCTGGCAGCATCTCTTGTTCCTCAAGGTGGAATAAGTCCTACTGTCGCATCTATAATAGCATTGATTACTGGTCTAGGAATTGATACTGGTAGTCTACAGAAAGCAGTAGTCGATGGCAGTCCTAAAGGTCTCTTGGCCGCAAGCGAAGGATTAGTCGGTCAGATTGGTGCTTTCAGTGGTGCTGAAGCAATCGCAAAACTAACAGAAACCGCTGTCAACTCAGTAACCGATGTACTCAAAGACGCGACAACTGGTGTATTAAGTCAAGTTTTAGATGCTGGTGATAATGTTCTTAATAGTATCAACAAGAACTTATCGTTTCCAAGTGGTTGGGATTCGAACGGCGAAGCAACTGCATACACTACTGTTACAGGAGCAATGGAAAATAACGACAGTGCATTCAATCAATCCATGGCACAGTTATCTGGTTCGATAACAGACTTGAGAGCAACAGTAACTAGCGCACAAGAGATTAAAGCAAACAAAGCAGGCGAAATATCTGATCTAGCAAATCTATCTGGCGGTAAAGACGGAAAGACTGTTCAAGCAGATGTTGATAAAGGTGCTGAATATCGATCACTGTACGACAAGAAAGGTAGTGAGTATCGTACTCTTGTTAAAACAAAGATTGCAAATGACTCTAAGCGTGGTGTCATTCAAGGACTCAATCAAGAGACTCTAAAGAATATTAATAAAGAGTTCTATGAATTCACCTTTCCTAGAAGCATGTCAAAAGAAGAGATTACTGAAATCGTTGATCTATGTCAGGGAGATGCTGCCGAGTTCTCTGATGCTGTTCGAAGAATGTTTGAGATAACAGGTAAAGAACACGCACTGATTAAAACTTTTCTGAAGACTATTGATACGACTATCTTTAGTGCAACTGCTCCTATATTATCAGATAAAGTATTTGGTACTCCTTATGTTATAGGATCATTCAGAGAGTCATGGAAACAGGGAGCAGGTGATCCGTCATTCCCTTACATATCATCTCGTGAAGAACTTCAGGCAGAGTTGAAAAATCTTAGTCGAGAAGTCACTGAGGTTGTTACTCACTGGACAGAGACACACACGAACAAGAATATCGGGTCTGAAGAGATTAATAAATATCACATTGCCGCTGGACTAGATGGTATCGGTTATCATTATGTTATCAGAAGAGATGGTTCATTGCAACGAGGACGTCCACTTAATATTGAAGGACAACATTCTCCTAATAACAATCATGATAAGCGAAGCATAGGAATAGTATTTGTTGGTGGTATTAACGTACCGAGTGAAACACCCAACAGCGAAAACTTTCTATCTGCTCAGTCATTGACCAGAAGTCAAGTCAATACATTCGACCACTTCTGTCGTGCAACATATAATATATTACCTGGCGCACAGATCGTGGGACACAGTAACATCGACGAAGACGAGTTTGATCCAGGGTTTGATGTTATCAGTTATGTTAGATCAAACTTTGGTAAGAAGAGTAAGTTCACAACTCCGCTCACTCAAGTACCCTTTACAATAGATGAGTTATTAACAAATGACAAATAAACTAGACAATCTTGACGCACGAACAAAGTCTGTTGGTGAAGGTCAGGAAGCAAGTGTGGGTGTTCCGAAAGACGGGTTTGCTGATGCGTCTGGTGAGTTTCCTAATCGCGAATACTTCTTTGGTAGTAGTATAAACAAGGCAGCAAAAGGCGAAAAGATAAACAATCTTGATTTGGGCGGTGGTGACTTCGGAGTATCAATTGATATTCCATCACAGAAACCATCTCAGTTTCCTTATAATCAAGTACAAGAAACACAGTCTGGTCATTCTATAGAAGTAGATGACACTCCTGGCGGTGAACGTATTCTTCTCAAGCACAGAACCGGTGCTGGTGTAGAGTTACGTGCTGACGGTACTGTTCTAATAGTCTCGAAGAATCAAAAGATCGAAGTGACTGGTGGTGATCATACAACGATTATTGAAGGTGAAGGTAATCTTGTCTATAAAGGTAATCTTAATCTTACAGTGTCTGGCGACTATAATGTTGATATTGGAGGTAATTACAACGTCAAGGTTGCAGGAGATAAAAAGGAAGAAATTAAAGGAAGACACTCAAAAACTGTGAACAAAGACCAGAACTATACTATACGCGGGTCGCGTGGTAGTCAAGTTGTCGGCATGAACACAGAAACGATACTTGGCGACAACAATGTTATTGTTAAAGGTAAACAACAGAACTTAGTAGAAGGCGATATAGAAATACTAACAGGCACCTCACTAATTACGACTGCTGTTAATGAGTGGGTTGCGACAGCATCGACTGCTAATATATCAGCACGACACGTTAGTATAATTGGTCACAAAGGAACTATCGGTGGACCACTCATTGATTACTACGGTAAAACATATGGCGGTATGCCAGGCGGTCTAACTAATCTGTCAACATTCTATGGCACACTTGTAGGTAAAGCATCTGAATCCGTTCATGCTGACTATGCTATTGTATCATCTATAGCAGAGTTTGCTAAAGGTGCGGCAACTGCAATCATTGCTAAGAAAGAAGCGCCATGTACAGTATCGCCACCAAAACCAAAACCAGGTATCTTCGTCATGCTACCAGTACCTCCTACTGCGCCTCTGCCAAACCCTGCTATCATTGAGACACTTTTAGCAACAAGTAATTACGGTATCAGAAACATATCGGTTGATCCAACACTAGCAGATAAGATAAGCAAGTCGGATGACTATAAAGATTTATTCAACTTTGATCCTACGATTCATGAGATTCGTTCTAAGATGAGAGATCCTGCTAACTTTGATAATGGTGGGTTCACGAGTTATCTAGTGAGTGAAGGCAAACTAAACCCGGACTTTAAGAAGAACATTCCTCGAAACATTGGACGATCTGCATCTAAGAAAGGAACTATTAGATTCGGCATAAACACTCTCGGCAACAACCCTGCTGACACTAGAAGCAAGCGATTTAAGGTAAATACGAAATGAAGTTATTGGTAGATCCACAATATAATCCAGAGTTTGAAACGTCTATCACATCAGCAACTAAACTTGGTGCAGGTATAACACTTGCTAAGTTTCTGGGTGCTAAAGGATCACGTACACAGTTAGAGAAACTATATGCTGACGGTTTCTTTGGTGCACCTGATACAGCACAGATTGCTAGAAACTTAGTTCTTCATGCGCAGGCAATACAAACCGTGACAGGCAATTCATTCTTTTCTAAACATAGACTAGTAGTGAGTGAAGGGATATATGAACCTAATCCTAAGTTTGTTATACAAGAGACTAAAGTAAACGACGAAGCGGCAGCAAAGAAACTCGCAGAGAATAATAAAGGTTCTTACGGTAAAGGTCCTGATGGATGGTTAGCAAGAATACCAGTATACACTGGCGAGAAACCAACGTCAAATAGTATTAATGACTTACGAAGAACTGGACGCACAGTAGTATATCAACTAATCGATCAACAAGGTAAGACTGATCCTAGAGTGTCGTTTGATCTAGCAGTGTTCTGGAAAGATTATGTGAACTATGATAAGTTGACACTTGACTATGATACGTTTGATCCGAATGGCGATCTCACTTGCTCTATTATATTAGAGATGCCAAAAGTTGGTGCTGATTATGATGTAAGTTACAAGTATAATCTTGAAACGACTTATAATGGTGAACTTCAGTCGAAAGATGAGTTATTAGAGATACTTCCTGAAGAAGAATATAATTGATTTATCTCTTAAAAATAACATATAAATAAAAGAAAAAGGATTGTAGTAGCATGGCGAAGATTTTTTCAGCAGAGGATGGTAATCTCAGTACGAGTGTAAGAGTCGTGCGCGACCGTCTGTACTCTGATTTTGATCTGACGTTTGAGGCGAATACTACTAGTGGTGGTGATGTATATGGCAAGACGGATGCTGCCTCAGTAAAGCAAGCAATCAAAACACTACTACTAACGAATCGTTTTGAGAAACCTTATAGACCTCAGTTTGGTGCAGACTTAGGTGGTCTACTCTTCAATCTTGCTGATGCTGATACTGGCGAAGAAATATCATCTGCTATCAAATCAGCAATAGAAAGATATGAACCACGAGTAGCAATAACACGACTACAAGTCTCCGCAACACCAGACTACAATAGTATCGATGTAGTGGTCGAATTTCGTGTAATAAATACGAATCAAGTTGATACATTAAGATTAGCAGTAGGCGGACAGACAGCAGGTCCTGCATTACCTATCGAATTGCCAGTTACACCTGATCAAATTATTGATCGAGTTATACTATCAGAGAGAGAAGGTATAGTTACTCTACGAACATTGACAGAAGCAGGCGCATTCTTAATTAGAGATATCGGTAAGTCTGTTGACGGTGCAATATTAACACAAGACGGTGATGAAATTTCGTTCTCTGATAATTCAGGTAACGTATTAATCATCACTGAAGGATTATAATAAGAGGATAACCAGTAATGGCAACAACTATTAAATCTACGGATTTAGATTTTGATGCAATCAAGAATAGTCTTAAAACACATTTGATACGCTCGGGTGAGTTTAATGATTATAACTTCGAAGGATCAGCACTGTCTAGTCTACTAGATGTGTTGGCATACAACACACATCAAAATTCACTGGTCGCTAACTACGCTTTGAATGAATCCTTTTTGAGTACTGCGCAGATGCGTTCCTCATTAGTTGGACTAGCAGGCGGTTTGGGTTACACTGTCAATTCAAGAACTGCGGCATATGCTGTAGTGAATCTTTGGATAGAAGACACCGAAAATCCATCTAGTGTTACGATGCCCGCAGGTTTTAAGTTCACTACCACTGTTGACAATCTAACGTACACTTTCCAGACTCGCGATACATTGACAGCAACAAACAATGGTAGCAATCTATATTACTTTACTGCGAACTCTAACATCAATGTTCCTATATACGAAGGTACTCCTAAGAGCAAGAACTTTATTGCAGGTGAAACTGCCTCAACAGATTCGTTCGTTATTCCTGTAACCAATATTGATATCGCAACTATCAAAGTTACTGTATTCGAAGATCCTTCGCATCTTGTCGGAACCGTTTATACTAACATTAGTGACGCAACAACTATTGATGTGAACTCCGCAATATTCGTAGCAAAAGAAACGCCGAATGGTTTCTACGAAGTGTCGTTTGGTAACGGTGTTCGATTTACTAACACTACTCCTAAAGCGGGTAACAGAATACTAGTTGAATATACTACAGTTGCAGGTCCTTCAGCAAATGGTGCTAGAGTATTTACTGCCGAAAGTACTGTGGGCGGTAAGACATTAAACATCACTAGCGGAACTGCTGGCGGTGGTAATGAGAAAGAAAGCATCGAATCAATTCGTAAGAATGCTCCTTATCTCTATGCTACACAGAATAGAATGGTTACTGCCGAAGACTATGCGGCACTAACACTACGTAATTTCAAGACTGTTATCAGCGACATTAAAGCATGGGGCGGACAAGACAATGTTCCGCCTAGATACGGTTCTGTATATCTTTCGATTGACTTTACTACAGAAGATGCTACAGTGATTGCATCTACTAAAGAATCAATTAAGAAACTTGCTAAAGATTTGTCTGTTGCATCGTTTGAACTTCAGTTCACAGATCCAGTTAATACTTTCTTAGAAGTAACTACATTCTTTCAGTTCAATCCTAGATTAACATCAGTAGGTCAAAGCGCAGTTGAAGCACTAGTACAGAGTGCAACTTCAGATTACTTTGATGAGAACTTAGGCAAGTTTAATCAATCATTCAGACGTTCTAATTTGCTGTCAGATATTGATGGTGTTGATGGTTCGGTACTGTCTAGTCGAGCATCAATTAAGATGCAATCAAGATTCGATCCTGCCGATGGTGCGATTGATTATATCATCGACTATCCTGCTTCAATTGCACAACCTGATGACGTTGAATATATCATACAGAGCGAGAACTTTTTCTTGAACGGTAAGACTTGTTTCTTACGTAATAGAATTAGTACAAGTACAATCGAAGCAATTAATGTTGCTGATGGTCTTGTTGAATCAGATGTAATTGGATCATATGATGCACTTAATGGCGTACTTACTCTTAATGCCTTTGCAGGTTCCTTGATCTCAGGTGAATTCATGAAGATTGTTGCAACACCTGCTAATGAATCAGTTATTAATCCAACACGAAACAATATTCTGAAGTTCGACAACGAAGCGTCTATCGCCAGAGCAGTGCTTACAGACACCTTATAAATAGACCCATATTACTAAAGAGAAAAATAAATGACATCTGCAATTACTAATACGTTTAGGAGTCTTCTTTTAGATCAACTGAAAGAAGACATCGACGGCAACAGCGAGAACTATTACATAGGTCTTGCAAGGGCGGACTTGATTACCAATCCTACGATTGAGAACTCAGTATATGCGCAGAATCAAGTTAGACATTCTCTTCAGGCAGTCAAGGCGCTGAATAATGCATCTCATGTTATTAAGAATGTTACTTGGTCAACTGGATTTGCATACGAAGCATATAACGATGCGATATCCGCACAAGAGAACTTCTATGTTATCAATTCATCAAAAGAAGTATTTCTTTGTATAGAGCAAGGTAAGAATGCTGAAGGTATTGTTCAGAACTCTGTGAACGAACCGTTCGCATCACACGAGCGTTCTGTTGAGAATGGTGGAGGACTAGCATCAGATGGTAAAACTTTCATTCTTGAAGACCTCTACAAGTGGCGTTATCTATTCACATTGTCTAACCTAGCATACGCTACATATAAGACAAACCAATGGATTCCAGTTAAGAAAGCACTTGCTGTTGCAACTATCGCTGAAGAGATTGAGCAATATGCACTACAGCAAGCATCGGTTGATGGTGAAATTCTTAGTGTTGAAATTGTTTCTGGTGGTTCTGGTTACTCTGCAACTCCTGATCTTACTATAGGCGGCGATGGCACTTTAGCAGATTTCGAAGTTACTATTAACAACGGCAGTGTCGTAAAGGTAGAAGTTTCACAAAGCGCACTTGACGCATCGTTTCAGCATGGAACGGGATATCGTCGTGCTACAGCAACATTATCCGCGGGTAACGCAGTACTGCGACCAATCATATCACCGCCAAAAGGCACACATGACGATCCAACTAAGATTCTAAAGTCTGTTGCTCTAATGTTACAAGCAGATTTTAAATCAGACGAAGACGCGAAGATTCGAACAGAGAATGATTTTTATCAAACCTGTTTAATCAGAGATTTGAAGAAGTACGGAGACAGTGACGGCGAACAGGGTTATATTGCTACTGATTCAGACTTTAATTTAAATGTAGGCAATGCATTAAAAATTCTACAGATTAATAAAACAGACGGTGTGTTTGGTCCAGATGATTTATTTTCTAATGCAGAAAACACCATACAAGGTAAAGTATATCACTTTGATTCAGCAGGTGATACCAAGTTATATTATTATCAAGATGAGACTACTGGGTTCGGTAAATTCAATACCGGCGGCGCTCTTGTCAATAGAACCGTAACAGGCACCGGAGAGATTATTCAATTATTTAATCCTGACGTTGACGCCACAACCGGTGATATTTTACACATAAATAATGTTGGACAGATAACACGCGGTTCTAATCAAACCGAAGACATTCGCATCGTAATTCAGTTAGGATAAGAGACTAAAAACATGGCAAATATATTCACATCTAATACGTTATCTGGAAGTTATGCAGACGATTATAACGCTAACGACAACTATCATCAGATATTGTTTAACAGCGGTCGCGCTCTTCAGTCACGAGAACTTACTCAGATGCAGACTCTTATCTATGAAGAGATGGGTCGCATGGGTAAGAACATCTTTAAAGACGGTGCAGTAGTAAACGGTGGCGGTGTTAGCATGAACAATGCTTACCACTTCGTTAAGATTGCATCTACTAATCAGGGTGGCGAGTTCGGTGCTATACCAACTGGCACAATCTTAAAGAATCCTAACACTAATGTTTCTGCTCAGGTTATTCAAGCGATACCTGCTAACGGCACACAGACATTTGATACTTTGTTTGTTGAGTACATCAACAGTGGTAATGCTGATGCAACAAATTCACCAATTACATTTGGTGATAATGAAACTTTGGTCGAACAGTTTGCCGCTTCTAGTGCATATGAGTTAGTAACAGAAACTCCTAATGCAACAGGTTACGGTGCTAAGTTTACAGTCGCAGAAGGTGACTTCTTCATTCTTGGTCGTTTCGTCAATACAGCAGAACAGAGCATTATTCTATCGTCTTACTCAGGTGATAATATTAATGCTGAGGTTGGATTCAAAGTCATTCAGCAAGTAGTAACCGTTACAGATACCGATTCTCTATATGACAATGCTTCGGGTATTGTTAATACTGCTTCACCTGGTGCTGATCGACTTCGCATTAGACTAGAACTTACTACTAGAGATTTAATTGGAGTAAACGATACATTTGTGTTCCTTGCAGAAGTAGAAAACTCTGCAATCAGCGAACAACTACAATCAATCGATGCATATAGTAAAATCGAAGAAGTTCTTGCTCTACGTACTAAAGAAGAGTCTGGTGATTATGTTGTTGAACCATTCATTATTAATGTAAGTGACAACGATAATGGCACAGATGCTAACTTAGAACTTAATGTAAGTGAAGGCACTGCATATGTAAATGGTTATCGCGTAGAGAATCAATCATCAGTAACTTTAAATCTTCCTCGTCCAGTAGAAACTGAGACCGTAGAGAATGATGTTATCGGTGTGAACTACGGCAACTACTTTGTATGTACTACTAACAGAGGACTTCCTAATCTCGATCATGCAAGAGTTGACTTATGGAGTGCAACAGGTTATGGCGGTAGTGGTACTGATTACGGTACTTGTCGTATTCGTGCAGTAGAACCATTCGGCACTAAGTTTAAAGTTTATGTATATGACATGAGAGTGTTTGCTACAGAAAACCTTGGTGACGTAAAAAGTATTGGTTCTTCTACTAGTGATTATTTTGATATTGATTTGCAAGGTGGCAAAGCAGTACTGAATGAAACAACTACTAATAATACAGCATTGTTCGACACAGTATTTCCTCGCATCGAATCTCTTTCTGATGTTACTATATCAAAGCAAGTACGTCAGTCGAAAACAGCATCTAGTAATGCAGTATCTCTTGATCAGTTACCCGCTGGACAATCGTATTTAGATTCATCGTTATGGATTGTAGGACTTAGCAGTGCAGTGATTGAAGCACCTAGCACATATACAGTATCAATCACCAACGGTGGTAGAGATGCTGCCATATCAAGTCTTGCTAGTGCTACTGGCGCATACGAGATTCTTGCTTATGTACAGAAGACTGCAACAATTCGTACAAAGACGCTAACAACTTCAACAGCAGTTTTGCCTAGTATTACAGATTCATCTGGTCGTACATTGTTTGATATTGGTGTTCCTGACATCTACTCGGTCGACTCAGTACGACAAAGCAACAGTGTTGGTTTTGATCTCACAGGCGCAGTAGTGCTTGACGATGGACAACGCGATAACTATTATGCTGATGGTAGTCTTTTACTCAAAGAAGGCAATACAAATCCTACATCAATCTATATTTCATATAAGCACTTTGTACGAGGCAGTGGCGATTTCTTTGCTCCTTCTTCTTACAATGTTCCTTATAAAGATATTCCTATACACACTAATGTATCAGGTGACGTAATTGATCTACGGGATGTTGTTGACTTCAGACCCGATTTAAACAATGCAGATAGTGCTGTAACTAATATTAATGGACTGCCTAGAGTAGGTACTAATATTACTGGTGATATAGAATATTATCTACCTCGTGCAGATAAAGTAATTCTTACGCCCGAAGGCGAACTACAAGTTCTAATGGGTCAGCAAGCGCGTGATCCACAGTTCAAAGAAACGCCTATGCACTCTATGGAACTATACAAGATTGTTCTTAACGGTAATACTATTAACGAAGATGATTTGACAGTAATTCCAACAGCACAACAACGCGGTTACACGATGAAAGACATCGGTGATATTGATCGTAAGTTAGAAGCACTAGAAGAATCAACAACATTAAGTATTGCAGAACTTGAAGCGAGACTTGATAATGTTCTTGATAGTGCTGGCGTCATTCGTATTATCAGTGGTATGCAAGTAGATGAGCATGATGATCAGGGTAACAGTGAAGTTGAATCGCCTGATTATAAGGCAGCAATTGATCCTGAGAATCGTCTAGTACGTCCTTCGTTTGATGAAGGCAACATGCGTTTAATCTTTGACTCAGTTGCATCCTCTGGTGTTGTTAAGAAAGGCGATAATGTTTATCTTGCACATACTGAAGCGACTTGGACAAATCAAAGAATAGCATCACGTACTGTCAAGATTAATCCATTCGGTCTTATTGACAATGTAGGAACTTTGAAATTGTCGCCTACAACTGATGAGTGGAAAGAGTCTATTCAAGATGCTGTTAAGTCACTCGCAGGTTCTGGAAGATTGTTTGGTAATCAAGCATACTTGTGGAACAACTGGATGTGGAACTGGCAGGGTCGCACTGAGAAAGAGAATGCTGAAATTGCTAAGTTAGCAAACCTGGTTCGTACTGGTTCAGGTAGAACCCGAGGATGGGCATTAAGAACTTTACATAACAAATATGGACTGTCGTCATCTGCTACAATTAAGCGTATTGTCTCAGGTGCTACTCTACGTAGTTCTATTGGCAACAAGACTGTCGATATAGCATTTGTACCATGGATTCGCTCACGTAAGATTTACTTTAAAGCACAAGGTCTGACTCCTAATACTAAGTTCACTCCTTTCTTTGATGGTACTGATGTTTCGGCATGGTGTCGAGAAGAGAGTACATTCAAGCAATGGTCTGATAGAACAGATGAAATTGGTAACTTGTTCACGCACTCACAAGTTCTTGGTCATCCTAACGGCACTAGTGAACTTATTGCTGATGCAAATGGCGAAGTGATCGGTTCATTCTTCATACCTAACCTTACTCCAAAGTTAGAAGTTGCTCACACTAAGTATCGAGGACGTTATAACAAATATTATCTACGATTCAGAGCAGGCGCACGAGAGTTTAAACTTCTCGATATTAAAGTAAATGATTGGGCAAGTGCTAACAGTAAAGCATTCGCACACTATACGGTTAAAGGACTGTTACCATGGACTTGGTACAACCCTTTAACTTATACACGTGGTCATAGTTATCTGTATCCTTACAACTATACTCACAAGTTGTATTCTGCAAAGCAAATGAAAAAGGTTCTTGATAACATACCAGCGAGTCAAGTAAGTATTATTGATCCTAGATTATCTGGTCTATACGGACCCGATGGCGTATCTCTGAATGCGGCAGCACTACAGACCCTTGCTAATAGTCAAGATATGTCTAAGGTTCTATCTGACTACATCAATGTGAATCAAGCGCAGTTTGCTTCTATTCTTGGAGTAAGAGCAATAGCAACTCCTATGAATCCATTAGCGCAGACCTTTAAAGTCAACAATGAGTTTGGTGTTACATTAACTAAAGTCGAGTTGTTCTTTAAGTCGAAACCTGCTAATGTATCTCTGCCAGTCTCTATACATGTTCGCCCTGTCGAGAATGGTAAACCTTCTATGAGTAGTATGGTGCCAGATTCACATGTATATGTCAACAGTGCAAATGTTAATGTCTCTGCTCTGTCTAGTCAGTTAGTGACTATTCAAGGTAACGGAACGTCATTCGTATTTGATGAACCTATATACTTGGCACCAGGACAAGATTATGCTATTGTAGTTACATCACAGTCAACCGAATATGAGTTGTATAGTGCAAGAACTAGAGAGTCTGTTATTAACTCTACTGGTAGATTCAACAGCACACAAACACCAGGTTATCTCTTCTTGCCACAGAATGGTAAGAACTGGGAGAAATCACAGAACGAAGACTTAATGTTTAAAGTTACTCGTGCAGTGTTCGGATCAGGTGGTGGTGCTAACGGTAGTTTGATACTGAAGAATGCCGCTGTGCCTTCTAAACTGCTTGAAGAGAATCCAATCAGAACCACAAACGGTGATGAGAAGATTTATGTTCGTCATATCAATCACGGACTACGTCCTGGTGATGGTTGCAACATTGACAGTGCTACTGAAACTGGTGGTTTCTCTGCCGCGCAATTAAGTGGAACTCATCAAGTTATTGATGTTGATATGTATGGTTACAGATTTGAAATCAATCCTTCTAATCCTACTAATGCTTCTTCAACAGCAACTGGTGGTGGTGAAAGAGTATTGTCACAGGGTAACATAAACTTCTCAGTAGTTAATCCAATTATTGAGTCGATTATTCCTAACTATACTTCGATTGATGTATCTGGTAAGTTTACTTCAGGTCAATCAATCTCTGGTACTGAAACTCGATTCGCACAAGATGCCAAGTTTAATAGGATTACTCCTAAGACTAACACCGATCTTGCTGCCACGTACACTCTATACAATCAGTTTGAAGTCGATTCATCAAGAAATAGTGGAATTACTTCATCAACATTGTTTAAAGTTGACATGAAGAGTGCTAACGATTATGTCTCACCAATCATTGACTTACAACGATCATCTTTGGTCACTGTAAACAATCTGGTTGATGATCCATCAGTAACTCCTCACATCTTTAGTGTTGCAGATTCGGCAGCATCTGGTGCTTCTTCTAGTGCAGTACACATAATGAAACCAGTTGTTCTTGATCAACCTGCTATCGGTATCGAGATTACTGCGGAGTTATCAGTACCTTCTACAAGTAATGTTAAAGTATACTTTAGAGTAGGTTCTTCTGATGAGAATCTGAATGACCTTAATTGGATACTTCAACCAGAATTTAACACTATTGTTAAAGATGGCGTAACTCGTAAAGTTAAGTTTCTTGCTGGTGGTCAGAACGGTACGTTGAAACCATTCAACCAAGCACAAACTAAGGTTGTTATTATAGGAACTAATCCTGCATTCACAGCGCAAATTGGTGGTGTAGTTGTCAAGTGGTTAGCAACTTAAATGTCGCGCTACGTTAAAGTAGAAGGTGTTCCTGGGTTAGTTCGAGATATTGAGTCTAATGCGTTAATAAACGTAAATGTTAATGAGATCGAACTTGCCCAGAAACAAAAAAGGATAAGAGAACAGAGTAAAACAAACTATCATAAATTAGAGGACACAGTAGAAACACTTCAAAAAGATATGTGTGAAATAAAGGAAGCACTCGCATTATTGCTTTCCAGAAGCATATAAATAAAATGAAACAACTGACTCTAAGATGATAGAAATATGTCCTTACCGTTAAAACATCTCGGCACTGGTGCCCTTCAAGAACTCGCTACGCTTGATATAGATTATCTCGCATATCAAGCGGGTATTCATCTTGGCAAAATGACCAATGGCGATGTCTCTGCTATCACTACAAATGGTAATGGAGCAACTGCTGTAGGTTCGTTTACGGACACCTACTTTGAATCGTCTGTCGGTTCTACCCCAGGAACATCTTACACAGTAAACTTTACTGTAGAGCATCGATCTAATCCTGGCACTGGTGTACACACAGCAATATTCACAGCACAGAACGAGTTGCCATCTCCTCTATATGTTGGTGATACAGTTTATGTTAATGTAAACGGTGATGCAGTAACTGGATTCGAAGAGATCGGACACGAACTTGCAGTATCTGGTGATGCACTATTTGACATCGAAGGTGTTTCAACAACACCGACTGCTAACTCAGTTGATGGAACCAGAGTAGAGTGGGAAGACTTCAGCACTGTCGGTGGTCTTTCAGGATCATATCAATCAGCATTCGAAATCAAAGTAACTCAAGTAGGTCTTTTAAACTTCACTTTAACTGCCAACTCTACTGACGTTCAAAACACAACTAAACAAACTGCTAACACTAGTATTGTATTCCCTACTATTGAAATCGAAGAGACCTTACCACCGGAGTCTATAGGTGTTCAGACTGATCTTTATCAAGTAACAACAGCATCACAACCTATTAATACTACTAGTGCATTAAAGAAAAATCCATTATACTGGAACAGAGCATTAACACCCAACGGTGTTAAGGAGATGAATGACGCTGAACTTGACGCATTTTGCGAAGAGTTAGTCATCCGTATTATGCGGGATGAGTTACCAGGCACATATCGTCTAAGTGCTAATAGTCCTGGCGTTGATTGGGTACAGTTTGTTCCTAGCATATTCAACGACACTCGTGGTGATGGAACTGTTATACCTTATTCAATATGGATAAGACAAGCGGGTATTAAACCTGCTGTAATTAGACCTGTCTATGCCGCACGTAATGCACAACAAGGTTGGGCAGGATTAAGAGAGCATACTGATGCAGAAGTAGAGTTTACTTTTGGTGAACGTGTAAAGAAAGCAGTTGAAACTACAGGAATTGGTAAATATCAATTACGCTCTGCAACACAAGGTGCACCGACTGATACTGGTACATGGGTAGCACGTGGTAGTGCAATCGATACAAGACTTGAATACTATTACGATACTGGTTATCAAGCACTCGAAACATACACATCACAATACACAGAAGATTATCTTGGTGAGTATGAAGCAACTTATGCTGGTAACTATGAACCTACGTACACAGGCGAGTTCACAGGTGATTACTTAGGAACTTATGAAGGCAACTTCGTTGGCAACTATACTCCAACATATGATGGCGATTATCTGGGTGACTACACACAGAATTACATCGGCGATTACAATAAAGAATATACACAGAACTATCTTGGTGATTACGTTAATCAATACGTGCCTACTTATGACGGCACTGATTACATTAGTGATTATGAAAACACATATGATGCTGATGCTGTCATTGAGCAATATGCTAGTGACTACGAATCTATTGATTACGTTGGCAATTATATTTCTGATTATAGTACAGACTATACTTCTGATTACACAACTACATATCTTTCAGACTATTCTGGTACAGAGTATGTCGGCAATTATATTTCTGATTATCTAGGTGGATTCCAGACCGAGTATCTCGGAAACTATATTTCAAATTATATTGATGATGTTTATGTAGGCAACTACATCACAGATTATACTAGTGACTATATCAGCAACTATCTAGGAACTTATGATGGTGATTATCTAGGCGATTATGGCGCAAGTTATGAAGGTGCTTATGATAACTCATACGAAGGTGACTTCCAAGCAACTTATGCTGGTGACTTCACTGCTGATTATCTTGGAACATATCTGACAGATTACGATTCGCAATACGAAGGTCAGTTCTCTGAAAACTACGCCGGTGATTACATCAGTGACTATCTCGGAACATACGCTAGTGGATATGAGTCAAATTATACTTCTGAATATATTACACAATACGAAGGTGAGTATGATGAAGCAAATTATCTAGGAAACTTTGTTGCTGATTATGTGTCTGATTATGAAGGTGCTTACACCAATTTATATGCTGGTGATTATATCAGCAATTATCTTGGAACATATGCTGGCGAATACGAAAGTGCTTATGCTACAAACTTCGATGCTATTTACGTTGGTGGATTTGATACAGATTATACAGCAACTTTTGATGGAGAATACGAGGCCGCTTATACTGGTAACTATGTTTCTGACTATCTTAATGAGTTTGATACTATTTACACAGGCGACTATGGTGGTGAATACACTTCTACTTACGCCGGTAATTACATTGGCAACTATATTTCAGATTATACGAATGAGTTTGAAACAACATACGTAGGAAATTATAGTGGCGAATATGTTTCTACTTACGCTGGTAATTACGAAGCACAATATTCGTCTGATTATGCCAACGAATTTGAAACCACATACACTGGTGATTATAGTGGTGAATACACTTCTACTTACGCCGGTGACTATATCAGTCAATACTCTTCTGAATATCAAGTACCATATACTGGTGTTTACACAGGCGATTACATCTCTGATTATCTTGGTGATTACATCTCACCTTATGATGGTACGGATTATATATCAGACTATATTTCTACTTACGAAAGTGCATATGGTGGACAATTCGAAGCACTATATTCTGGTGAATTTGACGGCACACCCTATTCAGGAAACTATGCAAGTCAATACATAGGCAACTACATTGGTCTATACAACACGAACTACGCGACAGCATATCAAGGCATTGATTACATATCAACATATGAAGAGACTTATGTTGGTGATTATCTTGGTAATTACGATTCTGCTTATGTAAGCGTTTATGATGCTCAAGAATATATTGCATCATTTGACACAACTTATTCTGGTGAGTACTCGGGCGTATTTAACGCATCTTTTGCAGGCGAATATGATAGTACAGAATATACTTCATCATTCGAAACAACTTATGTTGGCGATTATACTGGTGACTTCAGTCAGAACTTCGCCGCTAGTTTTGATGGTATTCCTTATGTAGGATCATTCGAGACTAACTATGTCGGCAACTATATCGGACAGTTCACAGGTCAGTTCTCAGCATCATTTGCGGGTTCTGATTACACCTCAATATTTACTGCACAATATACTTCGCAATATACTGGACAGTTTAGTGCATCTTTCAGTGCTTCTTATAATGCTGTCGCATATGTAGGCGATTATATATCTGGATATGCAACATCATACTCTGGCGCATTCAGTCAAACCTTTATCGGCGAATATGATAGTCAAGCATACGTAACACAGTTTTCCGCAACGTACACAGGAAACTATATTGGTCAATATGTCGCAGACTTCTTGGGCAACTATGATAGAGTAAACTATACTGCCAACTTCACTGCCAACTATGTAGGTAACTATACTGGTGCTTTTGGTGCAGACTTTGTAGGAACTTATGATCGCCTGCAATATACAAATGAATTTGAAAGTACCTATGCTGGTAATTACATCGGTCTTTTCTCTCAAACATATATCGGTTCTTATCAACGTACCAACTATCTTACACAGTACGAAGGAATATACACAGGCGATTACAGTGGTGCTTTCAGTGCTACGTTCTTAGGAACTTATGATCGTGCTGCCTATGCAAGAGAGTATGATAGAGTTTATACTGGTAACTATTCAGGACAGTTCACTGCAAACTATGCTTCCTCTTATGATCGGACTAACTATACTACTCAATTTACTGGTGGTTATACTGGTGGTGTTTCAGAAACATTCGGCGCTACATTCATAGGCGAGTATGATAGAGCGCAATATACCTCTCAGTATACGGGTCAATATGTCGGTCAAATTAACGAATCGTTTGGCGCTGATTACACAGGCAACTATGATAGTATTAACTACACTTCGTCTTATACTGGACAATATGTAGGACAGGTTGCTGAAAGCGAGAATACCACTAATCAAGAATCTTTTGATCGTGGTCAATATGCCGCTCAGTACACAGGACAATATGTAGGACAGATTGCTGAAAACGAGAACACAGTTAATGCTGAGTCGTATGATAGATCGAACTACAACACACAATTTACTGGTAACTATACTGGCGGAATTACTGAGAATATAACTCAGTCACAGAACGAATCGTTCGCAAGAGGTGCTTATGTCTCACAATATACGGGACAATATACTGGCGTAGTAGGGCAAAGCACTAACGAAACTTTCACACAGAATTTTAACGAAACTGGTGCTTATCAGATTGAGTATGTAGGACAATATGTAGGTCAGGTTTCACAGACACAACAGACTGGCGAAAGTCAAGACTTTCAAGTGCAATATACTGGTAATTACACAGGACAATATACTGGTGTAGTTTCACAGACACAACAGACTGCTGAAAATCAAACTTTCACAGCAGGGTTTGTTGGAGACTATGTTGGACAATATACTGGTGATGTACAGCAAGCACAATCTTCTACTTACACTGGAGGTTATACTGGAGTATACTCTGGTAGTTATACTGGTGGTTATACCGGTGGAGTTTCACAGACTCAACAGACTGGCATTTCTCAAGCAATAACACAGTCTCAGAATCAGTCATTCACTCTCAGTTATTCTGGCAGCATCTATGCGTCTACTTCTCAGGTAGGTCTCGGTTATCAAGCAATAGGTTCATATGCACTCTCCAATCAAGTTGGTTATAGAAGTGGCAATATTGGCACCATGGCGCCTACATATTGGGCAAGCGGTATAAACGAGACTATTGTACAGTTATACAAACTTAATGATTTAACAATTCCACCCTCATCAGGTTTTTCGGGTTCGGGTAGAGATCACTTTTTTATTGTCTTTGGATCAGTACTAACGTCGGCACAGAGATCAGCGTTCGGTTCGATTAAGATATGGTATACCGGGTCTAATAACAGTGCGACTTCGGCAGACAGAACAGGTTATCAACTTTTTGCAAATGTAGCAACTTTTTCTTCAAACGGCACTACTTCATCATTAGCATGGCCATTGGCCACCACTGGATATTCTCATCCACTGTGGTCCGAAACAACATTCAACAATGGTGTGACTCCGTGGAATGTTGCTAGGGTTCCAAATACTAGTCAAACTGTCGCCTATAGCAGAGGTACGTACACAGGACAATACTCTGGTCAATATACTGGTGTTTACACTGGTGGTTATACTGGAGTATATACCCGAGTACAACAAACTGCTGTAATTGATAATGTCTCAGAAACAATTCAACAGTCATACACTGGATCATACACCGGTGGATATACTCGTTCACAGAACCAAACTGACACAGACACATATACTGGTAACTACACAGGACAATATACTGGCGGTTATACTGGTGGTTATACTCGTGCGCAGAACGAAACTTTCACCGCAGTTTATGAAGGAACATATACTGGTGTTTACACTGGTGGTTATGTTGGATTATATGAACGTGCGCAGAATCAAGGTTTCTCTGTTACCTATACAGGATCATACTTAGGCAACTACACTGGACAATACTCTGGTGGTTATACTCGTGCGCAGGACGAAACATTCGGTGCAACATATACTGGTGACTACATTGGACAATACTCGGGACAATATTCTGGTGTATACACACGAGAACAAGCAACGAACTATGCATCTGATTATCTAGGAACATTCATCGGTAACTATACTGGTCAATACCTTGGATTATATGAACGAGCGCAGGATGAGCAGTTCACTAGAAACTATGATGGAACATATACTGGTGGTTATACTGGACAATATGCGGGTCTATATGAACGTGCGCAGGACCAAGCATTCTCGGCAAACTATCTCGCAACTTTTGAAGGCGCATTCGGAGCGCAGTACACAGGACTATATGAACGTGCGGAGAATCAAACATTCAGTGCCTCGTACACAGGAACTTTCGGTGGAGATTATGTATCTCAGTACACTGGTGCTTATGCGCGTGTTCAAGATCAACAGTTCTCTGCTGACTATCTCGGAACATTCAATGCGAGTTATGCTTCACAGTACACAGGAGAATTTGCATCTGACTACGCTACACAATATGCTTCTCAGTACATAGGAACATTTGAAGGCGACTATCTGTCACAGTACACTGGTGGATTTACTCAGAACTTTACGGGTCAATTCGGAGTCAACTACGAAGGAACATTTGACGGCAATTACACTTCACAGTACGAAGGTAATTTTGCACAATCTTTCACTGGTACTTACGCAACACAGTATACAGGAACATTCGACGGCAACTATGTATCACAATACTCGGGCGAATTTACACAAACTTACACAGGTGACTTTGCCGCTACTTATCTAGGAACATTCTTAGGAAACTATGCTAGTGCATATGAAGGCAACTTTGCTGCCAACTTCGGAGCGCAGTTTAGCGCACAGTATATTGGAACTTTCTCGGGTGATTACTTATCACAATATACCGGTGCGTTCGGAATAACATATGATGGTAACTACACTTCAGATTACATCGACACTTACACGTCCGATTATGTTTCGCAGTATGAGTCACAGTTCTCTGCTGTATATCAAGGTGACTTCGAAGGAGCATATACAGATGATTATCTTGGCGAGTATGCTAGTCAATACGAAGGCAACTTTGCTGCAACATTCACTGGAACTTATAACGTAGATTACATTGACACTTATGTTTCACAGTACTTGTCACAATACACTGGTGCGTTCCAAGCACAGTTCATAGGAACATACGACTCACAGTATCTAGGAACTTTCATTGGTAACTATGGTTCGGCATACGAAAGCAACTTTACTGCTACCTTTGATGGAACATATGACTCAGCATATATCGATACATATGCAGGAGATTATATCTCAGTATACGAAGGTGCTTTCCAAGCAAACTTTGTCGGAACATATGATGGCAACTTCACAGGAACTTATAACCAGGGTTATAACACTGACTATGAAGGAGCGTTCTTAATTGACTATCTTGGTGATTACATATCTGATTATGTTCCTACATATGAAGGTGAATATGCTACTCAGTATGAAGGTGATTATGCATCGCAGTACTTAGGCAATTACAACTCTGCTTACACATCCACTTATGACGGTAACTTCACTCAGACATATTCGGGTAACTTTACTGATGTATATGTTTCTGACACATATATTGGTGATTACATATCACAGTATGAACAAGATTATATATCTGATTATGATTCTCAATACGAAGGTGACTTCCAGCAAAACTATGTCGGCACTTACGGCACTTTCTATGAATCACAATACTCTGATGATTATATATCTGATTACGATTCTGGTTATGTTGGTGATGAATTAGAGCAATACGACGGCACTTACGGCACTGCATATGCTGGCGACTTCATACAGGATTTTATCACTGACTACGATTCAAGTTACGAAGGAGACTTCCAACAGAACTATGCCGGCACTTATCAGACTGCCTATGCTGGAGACTTCACAGCGGACTTTCTTGCTCAGTACACAGCATCTTACGATGGCACTGTCTATGCTGGAACATATGACTCAAATTATCTCAATCAGTATGAGTCAGACTTTACTGCACAATATACTGGTGAGTACGACGACATTGATTATGCAGGTAATTATATCAGTGACTTCGAAACTGATTACACGGGTTTCTATACCTCAGATTACATAGGCGATTATCAGAGTAATTACCTAGCAACATACTCAGGATTCTATGAGACTGCATTCACTGCAACTTATGCAAGTGAATATACTTCTAACTATGATGACATTGATTATGCTGGCAACTATGTTAGTCTTTACATTGGTGACTTCATTGGTCAATACACTTCAACTTATGAAACCGCATATGACGATCAAGTCTATGTAGGTAACTATATCAGTGACTATGTTGGCGACTATAGTGGTGATTATGTAACAGACTACACTGGAGTTTACGAAGAGCAGAACTACCTTGGCAATTACGTATCAACTTATGATGATATTGAATATGAAGGTAACTATGATTCAATCTACACTACAGATTATCTTGTTGACTTTGAGGGTAACTACTTAGGTGATTACAACACAATCTACGAAGGAACTTATGAGTCTTTATATTCAGGCGATTTCTTACAAGGATTTGATGGAGTCTATGAGGGTGGTTTCGATTCTACTTACGCAGGTGATTACGGTACTACTTACGCAGGAGACTATGAGTCAAACTACACACTAACTTATGTTGGTGATTATCTTGGTGACTATACTCCATCGTACTCAACTCTATATGCTGGCAACTACACAAGCACTTATGACGGTTTAGCAGTAGATGAGTCGTACACTGTTGATTATATCGAGCAAACTTATGATACAGATTACTCAGTAGACTATCAAGAGGATGTCTATCTGGGCAACTATATAGATACATTTGACGGCGCAGATGTTGAAGAGACTTATCTTTCCAATTATGACGATGTTGATTATTCTACTGACTATTCTTCTGACTACGATAATGTCGATGCAATAGAGAACTATCAAGATGCTGATTACACAGGAACATACACTCAAGACTATGCGATAGATTATCAAACATCTATATTATACGGTGTTGGCGGCAAGTTACTTGCTAATCCAGTACAAATTGAAACATACACATTATATGTAAGGGTAGCATAATGACAGTGGAATTTTTAGACAATGGATTTTGGGAAAACGAAGAAAAGACAATACTTAAATGTATTCGCTTAACTCCTATACCAGAAGGAGGTAGAAAGAAAGATGTTCTTGAACTACGTAAGATATTGCCGGACGGTTCTGAATGTCCTCAGTTCAAGCAGTGTATTGCACAGCATGGTATGGAAAAGATCGATGCTAATACACAGGTTCGTAAGGATACTAAAGAGAAAGAGGATCGCGAGAAACGTGCTATACATGAGCAACGTAAAAAATCTCACGAACTTGAACAACTCTTTAATGCCAAACTACAAGCATTCGAAATAGATACGATCAAGAACTCAACAAATCGTGAGTTGCGTTCCAGACTACGTAGAGCAAAGAATGTTATTGAGATGAATGCATTGGCAGCATTAGTGATTGGAAGTGAACTTGGTTATTTTAAAAAGGTAGATGAAGATGAGCGAACCGACTAAAGGTTATGTTATTGTAGCATCACGAAAGAAGTTTTTTTATGTCTCTGCCATTAACTTGATGGAGTCAATCAAAGATTATTATCCCGAAGCACAGATTACATTTGTAGTAGAAGAAAAGTTTCTTGACGGACAAGAAAGAATCGCAGACAATGTTATATTTTGCGATGATCATGCAAGAGCAAAACTGATTGGTATGGCAAAGTCGCCGTATGATATTACGTTTTATGTTGATGCTGATATAGAATGCGAACACGAAGACATTGCAACTATCTTTGATAAACTAGATGGACATGATTTGATGTTTACTGGTTTACCTGCTGATAGACATTACTGCTATGCAGAAGTGTTCTTCGAAGGCGCAAGAAAACCAGATGGCACTAAAGCAGGATTCGAATTGTGTGGTGGTGTTTGTTTGTATGATATGCGTAATCCTTTAGTTCGTTCATTCATGCAAGATTGGTATGACTTGACTGTTGCACAATATGGTAAAGTGTGGTGGCCAACATTAGAAGATGGAGTCACCGAAGACTTAGAAAATTATCCTGCAACTCTGAAGAGATGGGATCAATTCTCATTGTGGTGGTTAGTCAACAAAGAACCTAAGTACAAAGATTTGAAAGTTGGTATACTAGAAGACGATGCTCGGTGGAACTTTTATTCCAAATATAAATATGAGCATAACAAGGATCCTGTCGTATTGAGACACTATTCTTCTTCTGGAGCAAAACAACTGGATTTCTAAATATGATGAAAAATATACCACTGAATGATTATGCGATCAATCTTTTAAATGAAGCACTATGGTTTACTAAGCAAGAGAACTATAGTGCTGTTATTCCTTCTAAGATAAATGACTTAGATAAAGCAGATTGGTTCACCGGTCAAGAATACTTTGAACAGATTAAGGGAGAGGGCAGAGGACACGATGGGTTCCCTGCTCTTGTTACTAGTTATTCATTCAATCAAGATTATAGATTTGATCCTCATAATCCACACATTGATCGAAAGATAGCAGAAGTTGCGGATCACCATGGCAAGTTGATGACTAACATACAGACAGCATTCAATCTTAAAAAGAATGCACTGTTCTCTGTATATCCGCCTGGTGGTTATATCTCATGGCACAACAACGCAAATGCTTCGGCATATAATTTTATATTCACATACAGTGAAACAGGCGATGGTTGGTGGAAGCATTGGGATCCAGTCAACCAGAAGATGATTCACATTCCTGACGTTAAAGGGTGGCAGTGTAAAGCAGGACACTTCGGTGCATACGAAGATGGATCTGATAAACTAGTATATCATACAGCACGTAATGGTGAAAGCGGACTACGTATGACAATTGCGTTCGTATTGGATCGATCAGAGATGTCTTTAGGTCTACAAGATTGGGTTATTGAAGATATACACGCTTAAACTCTTATAAATAAACCTATAAATATCTCAATAGTATAGCGGATAAAGACGAATGGCACATTACGAAGTTCTAACAATTAATCAAGGCACAGATGTTTCTGTTGAACTGCATCTGGTTAATGTCGATAACTCAATAAAAGACTTGACCGGACATAGCATTACTGCTAAACTTGGTACTCACTATGATGCCAAAGATTCTGATAAGACTTCTTTTGTCTCATTAGTCGCAAGTCCAGCAACAGCAGGGATAGTAAATCTGTCTTTGACCAACGCTGTTACTGCCGCACTTAATCCTAAAAAGCGTTACGTTTATGATGTTGAAATATCCCATATTGATAGTGACACAAGTAACACTATCGTCGAACGGGTGATGGAAGGACTTATCACTATTACCCCTTCAGTAACAACATAAAGGTTTATCATGCCAGCACCAATAGATCAGACATATAAAGTAGTAGTCGGTAATCTCACGAAAGTAAAACGTGTTGTTGTTGGCGTACCTATTACTAGCGTAGTTGCTGCCGCTGCCGCAGGAGTTGTCGTTGATAACATTGCAGGCATTGATACGAGCGGAGCAGTCAGTGGTGATCTGTTAATATATAATGCGATTACTGATGCGTGGGAAGCAAGTAAAGTATTAAATGAAAATCAGATTATAGATGGTAAATTATATCCTTCTGATTCTGCACATGGTCTCATACTAACACGACGAAGCGGAACGAGTGGAGAACCACCTTATCTTCGCTCTGGTGAGATGGCGTACTCATGGTTAATTGATTCTGCTACAGATGGATTTGGTAATGGCGGAAAGAGATTATACATCGGTGTTGGGGCAGACTCGACATATCCAGATGCTACAGTAAGGGCAGAGTCACTTGAAGTTATAGGTGGTTCTTACTTTACAAATCTACTCAATCATCAGGCAGGTATTAATACTGCTAACAGTGCTTTGATTGTAGATTCAAATGGCAGAATAGATTCTTTACTTGTTGATGCATTAACAGCAATCAATCTTACTGCAACAGGAATAACAACTCTCGATTCAGCATCGATTGGACCACTAACTGTAAGAAATGATGCGTCATTTGATTCTGATGTTACGATTAAAGGTAATCTAGTAGTACTAGGCGATACTACATTCGTACTAGATGTTACATTAGATTCAACAGTAATTAACGGTGATTTAACCGTAAACGGTAGAACTTTTCTTAATTCGAATGGACAGTTCTACGTAGATAGTGTACAAATTGAACAATATATTGATAGTAGTGTTAATCGATTACTGACACCAGGTAGTGCGATTTCTTTATTATACAGTGATAGCGCAAATACTTTAACAGTAAGTGCCATCACAACAGATTCAGCAGTACTCGGAGTTGCATCTTTTAATGCGGGTGCAGGTGACTCTACTCAAACTGCTAAACAATTTACAGTTTTAAATGGTGCGGTCAGTGTGAATGTACTTGATGGAGGATTCTTTGGTAATAATCCTTTGTATCCAGGGTAATTCAAATACACTAAATAGAAACACTAAGAGCATTATAACAGGAATGAATATAAATGTCAAGCACAAAATTACTTAATCGCAGAACTAATGTCCCGGGTCAAATTCCCGGCAATACAGACATTGATCTCGGCGAAATAGCGATCAACACGCATGAAGGTAAAATGTACCTCAAGCGTGATAAGTTTGGCGTAGTCGATATAGTTCAAGTAGGTGAAGATGCAGTAGAGAATGTTTACTACGTATCTAAATCTGGAGAGTTTGGTAATTCTGGTACTTCTCTTGGCGACTCTTTCAAGACTCTCGACTCTGCAATTTCCTTAGTTACATCACTTAGTTCATTCGCATTTGACGAAGTTAAGTGTACTCGTGACTTGAATTATATTCTTGACGGACTTTATCTTGACATTGCTTTCGGAACAAACTATAATGCAGTAACATCTGGTCATGCTTATCAAAGAGCAGGATCAAATAAAGTTACTACAGGACAATTGCAACCAACTGTTGTAGCATTTAACCAAGCACGTGGTGCTGTCGGTTCTATTCCTCTAGTAAAGGCAAGCACTGGTGTAACAGGAGCGTTATATAGAAATAATGCTCACTGGTCAGAAGTGATAGATATTCTTACAAATGGTAAGCAAAGCACAGAACAAGCACATGACGATTTAGTCTTTCCTGCTCCTGCTGTATTACCTACTGCTGATGCTGATGATGCTGCCATTATTCTTCAGAACAACCGTGAATGGTTGAAAGATGAACTTATAACATTCATTGCTAAAAACTATCCTGCATTAACATACGACGAAACTAAATGTCTACGTGATACGGGTTTCATCATTGATGCTGTTATCACAGACTTAATGACTGGTTCGAACTATAACTCTGTGACCGCAGGTATTGCTTATCAACGAGCAAATGCATTGCCTACAGCACAAGTATCATCCACAATTGCTGTGATTGTCTTTGTTCGTGATCAAATGTTGTCACTAAGTATTGCTGACGCTTCTAAAGTTTTAATCACAGCAAGCGTTAAAGAAATCACTGACATAATCGTCAATGGAGAATCTGCTGCCGCACCAATTACATTCGCTGCCGCACCTGCTACTATAACAGCAGAGACAGATGCTGGCAATCAGATACAGAATAACAAAACCTTATTAGTTAATAACACTATTCGGTATATCTCAGACAACTATGACGTTCAAGATTACGACCAAACTAAGTGTGAACGAGACGTTGGTCATATTGTTGATGCATTAACTATTGATTTAATGTTGGGAACAGACTATAATGTTGTTACAGCAGGTCTTGCTTATAGACGCGCCAATGCATTGCCAGGAAATCAGTTAGAGTTTACAATTGCGGCATGGGAAGTATTAAGAGTTGGAATAAATGCTCTAAGCATTAGTGCGGCAAGTAAAGCACACATCAATGCATCGTTTGTTCAGTTGACCGCTATAATGTCAACGACTGCACCGTTCGCTCCAATTCCTATTGAATATAACGACTCTGTTAATACTACAACTGCTAGACGTAGTGCCGCGGATCAAATACAAAATAATTTACAATTAATCATCGATGATACTATTAAGCATGTCTCAGTTAATTTTGAATCGTCCACATATCCTAGAACAAAATGTTCACGAGATGTAGGATACATTATTGAAGCATTAACAAATGATTTGTTGTTTAGCACAAACTATAACACAGTGACAGCGGGTCTTGCATATAATCGTGCAGGCGCTCTTCCTGAAGCACAAGTTGCGGGCACTGTACTGACTATCAGAAACATCGGTGTTCTTCTTAGTGCATTGGATATTAACGCTTCTTCTAAAACCATATTGCTAGAAAACCTAGAAATTATTCTTGACCTTCTTGAAGGAAAGATTACTGAACCTGTAATTGTTTATCCTACTCCTCTTAATAGTCTGAATAACGAATATTGGGCACACGAGCAGATTAGAAATAATCGTCAGTTACTTATTGACAATACGATTGCATATCTCACTACAAACTATCCTTCATTAAGTTACAATGTTGCAAAATGCCAACGTGACGTAGGTTACATTCTTGACGGACTATCTTATGATATTCTGTATGACGGCAACTTCGCTTCACGTATTTTAGCATTCTCTTACTTCAAAGATGGTGTTTCTCAGTTAGGTGGAGCGGCAGAAGTTACTGCCTCAATTGCGGCATACACTAATCTCAAAACTGAACTTGGTACATTGCTCAGTGAAACATTGACTGGACAGGACGTAACAAGCGAAATTCAGTCTGGACAATTACTACAGACTGCAAGACTTCAAGGTCTTCTTCAGATAACTATTGACGCATTAACTGCTGGTAACTTTAATGGTGTTCCTGCACTAGTTAATCCTGATACGACTGCTATTGCTGAACCGATAATTCTTGACTTTACTACTATTGTGGCAGCAAAGACAACTATTCAATCAGACTCGATTGACTTTGCGGACGTATATGGTCCTGTACAGTATGATAGAGATGGTTATAGATTAATTGTCGAGTATGTTCTTGACGGTATAGTTCACGATCTTCTTTATGACGGTAACTTCGCTACATTCAATAATGCAAGAGCATACTATGTTGATGGATCATTAGCGATTATTACACCACAACAGACAACGCCAACAATTAGTGCATACACAAATCTTAAAACTATTCTATCATCAATAGTTCAAGAAACATATACTGGTCAGAACACAACAGGCGGAACTGCAACTGCTACAGAAGCGGCAACAACTGGTACGTTACTTGATATTATTATTGACGTTCTTACCGCAGGCAATCTGAATTCGATTGCAACTCGTGTACTGCCAGACTTTACTGGTATAGTGTCTACAGACTACAACACCATCAATGGTGCGCTTACCTCCCTGCAAGCAGATGTTATAGAGTATGCTGATTGGTATGGTCCAACAACTTATGATCGAGTTAAATGTAAAAGAGACATTGGATATATTCTTGATGCTCTTACTCACGATATAGTCTACGAAGGAAATGTTGGTGCAGTTACTTCTGCAAGAGCATACTTTGTTGGTGCTGTAAGTCAATTAGGTGCCGGAGAGAAAGTTGCTACATTAGGTGCATATGCATATCTGAAGACTTCATTAGGACAAGTTGTTCTTGAAACATATACTGGTCAAGATACTAGCGCAGGAACTGCCACATCTACTCAAGCAACTCAGTTGGGTGTTCTTATGGACATCATCACTGAAGTTATTAACGATGAAAACTTGAACAATCTTGACGCTACTATTCTACCAAACTTTACTGGTGTTAATGCTACAACAGCGGCAAACTACTCTACTATTCTAGCACAGAAAAGCACGATTCAAACACAAGCAATACAGTATGCTAATCTATACGGTCCTTCATCTTACGATAGAACTAGATGTCGTAGAGACATAGGGTTTATTGTTGACGGTCTAACATTCGATATATTATATGGCGGTTCACACGCCATGGTTATAAACTCTCGTGCATACTTTGTTGGTGCTGCCAGTCAATTAAACCCTGGTGAAGTTGCGGCAACAATTGCAACATACGAGCATATGAGAAACATTATTGGACAACTTCTCACCAATAATCTTACAAGTAATGTTACTACTACTTCAGCATATGGTCCTAACGAGACTGGTAACTCCGGTCAGTATGCGACTTCAACAGAATCAACCATTATTGCTACGCTGATTGACGACCTCTTAGTTGCCACTTTAGTTGCTGGTAATACTGACAGTCTACCAACTGAAGTTAATCCTATTTTATCAAGTCGTGGTGTGAGTGCTGAGTTACGAAACGCGATTGCCGCAGTCAAGAAAGATCAGGACTTCATTGTTCTTCAGTCCGTAAAGTCTGCTAAGAATACTGGTGACACTACAATCTTCTTGAAGTCTGGCGATTATATAATAAACAATCCTATTAAGTTACCGCCTAAGACTGCAATCGTTGGTGATAACTTGAGAACAACAACGGTGCGACCTAAGAGTGTTGACTCTGATATGTTCTATATGGACAATGGTTGCTTCATCAAAGATATTACTTTCCGAGATCATCAGAACTTTGCTGCCTGTGTAGCATATGATCCTAAAGTAGAAAGTGCTGGCGCTGGACCATTCATCGTTCAATCACCATATGTTCAGAACTGTACATCTATTACCAACGATGGTATCGGTATGAAGATTGACGGATCTAAATGTTCTGGATTGAAGTCGATGGTATCAGACGCATTCACTCAGTACAATGCCGCTGGTATTGGTACTTACTTGTTGAATCGTGGTTACGCACAGTTAGTATCAATCTTTACAATCTCAACTCAGACTTCTATTCTTGCTGAAACTGGCGGACAATGTTCTATTACGAACAGTAACTCTTCGTTTGGTGATTACGGACTGATTGCTCGTGGTAGTTCTCAAGTACTATATGACGGCAATCTTGATTCAGCAAAACTTTTGTATGATGACACCATTCGTATTTCAGGAGTGATAAATAGAGATAGTGCTGATTACTTCGGAACTGTAGGACAAACTAAGTTGCCTAACTACGGCGATGCAATGAAGTTTGACAGTGAAGAATATTTCTACACAGTGTTGGGTGTTGATTCAGTCGGCGGCGGTATGTACGACATTGCATTCGAACCTGGACTGAATAGTAACAAGAAAGCGAATCAGCAGATGACTTTCAGACAGCGATCTGTTATTACATCATCTTCTCACACCTTTGAATATGTTGGATCTGGAACTAACACGTTTACTGCTATTCCACAGAATGGTGGTATACCAAGACCAGAAAGAGAAGTAGTATATGACTCAGCAACAAACGAAGGTTTAGTAGTATTTACATCGACGGATCAGTTAGGCGACTTTAGAATTGGTTCTCAATTGACAATTAAAAGACAGGAAGGTAGAATTGTAGGTGAGACGTTTGAACGATCTCTATACGCTATTCTAACTCCATATATTCTAGCACTAGAAGGTTAAAGAAAAATGGCAACTCCACTCAATACGTTTAAGTCAACCTCTATTACTGTTGCAGGTAAGGATACGTTTACTGGCGATAGCGATGTAGTCTATACTTCGCCCAACGGAATCACTGCGATTGTGTTGATGGCGCAGGTAGCGAATATCGACTCCGCTGGTACTGGTGTCTATGAGATTTCTATGAGATCCGCGCTGTCTTTGGCAGCACCAGCAGTTCACTTGATTAAAGGTTATCGAGTGCAGGCGCGTGATGCGGTAAGTCTTATCACAGGCAAATTGATTATTGAAGAAAACGGTGTTATCCGATGTTCAACTAATGCAACGGGTGCTGGCAAATTGCAATTAACTCTAAGTTATCTGGAATCATTAAATGGTTAGTACAATAAGCGTTTCGAGTACTTCGCTTTCTGGTGGTGTATCAACCAGACCAGTAGGAGATCTTGATTCAGCAAGATATGAGTATATCACTCTCGACCAGGTAGAACCTAGTCCTGGTAATCCGACAACTGACGGTCAAGTACTTACGTCTACTGCTAGTGGTGTTAGATCATGGGGTGATATATCTTCACTTACACTCAATGCACTTAACTTCACATCATTAGATTCGGGTGATACTAGTGATTTCTACGCCCTATTTGTAAAGAATAATCCTTTTGATGGTGCTACGGATAGTGTTGTTGTCCGTAAGATTGGTGCAGGTGCATTTGCTGAGACCGCAAACGAGACACTAGCAACTGTTACCGCACGAGGCGATAGCACACAAGTCTACTCGTACTTCTACGGTGGACTATATGCTGACAGTGTAGTAATTAATGGTAATCTTACTGTTAATGGTACACAAACAATTCTGAACACCGCAACATTAGAAATCGATGATAAGAATATTGTTATTGCTAAGAATGCAACTAACAATGCAGAAGCAGAAGGCGCGGGTATCACTGTCGCTGGAGCAAATGCTGGTATCACATATGCATCGACAGATAACTCGTGGAACTTTAACAGACTAACTAACTTCGAAACAGGCATTGCAGTAGTTGGAGCGTCTCTATTTGATTCTGCAACCTTCGACAATGATGTTGTAATTAACAACACTGACGCATCTGTTACTGCTACATTCGGTCTATTCTTAGAACCAACAACAAATAGAATTGTTAGACGAACTATATCAACTGATATTCTTGACGGTACTGTCAACTTAACACAAGTTACATCGACTGATGCAGACTTAACTTTCTATCCTACATTTGTTAGTGTACTAAGTGGCGGAGATAGTGCTAAAGTTGATAGTGCATTATCATACAATGCTTCTAGTAATAGACTCACTATGGGTAACTTATCTCTTACTCAGATTGATAGAGATCAAGAGACTGATAACGTACTTGTACTTTCTGCACAGGACTCTGTGTCATTCAGAGAATTGGGTAATCTTGCATATTTGGATTCAGAGCAAGACACACTACAATCTGTAACCAGTCGAGGTGCTACTAGTACAGATAGTGTCACATTCGCAGGCGTAACGGTAGAGGGTGATCTCGAAGCGAGTCGCTACTTTGATGCGCAAGCAAGACAATTAGTAATTTATGACTCAGTAGGTGCTACTCTCTGGGGTGCATAAATAAACAGATAAACTTTGGAGTAACAAATGGCATCGCCAGATTCAAGACAAGATTTAATCGACTTCGCTCTACGTAGATTAGGCGAACCTGTAATTGAAATCAATGTTGATATAGATCAAGTTGAAGATAAGGTTGATGACGCTCTTCAGAAATACCAAGAGTATCACAGTGATGCAACACTTAGAACTTATCTAAAGCATGAAGTAACTGCCACTGATGTGACCAATGGATATATTCCTTTAAGTGCAAGCATTCAGTGGGTGAAGAGATTGTTTCCTATGAACTCTTCGTTTGGTTCTGGTGGAAATATGTTTGATCTAAAGTATCAGATGTACTTAAACAATATGCAAGACTTCTACAGTTTCGCGGGCGATCTATCATACATATATCAGATGGAACAATATCTGAGCATGATCGATCAACAACTGAATGGACTACCACAAGTGCGACACTCGCGTAGACAGCAACGTCTATACATTGATGGTGATCTTGCTGACGGAGATATTAAAGCAGGCGACTATGTTGTTGCCGAAGTATATCAAATCATTGATCCAGAAGTACACTTGAGCATATGGAATGATATGTTCATGAAAGATTATACCACACAATTAATCAAACAGCAATGGGGCGTGAACATGTCCAAGTTTGAGGGAATGCAATTGCCGGGTGGTGTTACTATTAGTGGTCGTCAATTGTATGAAGACGCGACTGCTGAAATCGAGAAACTTGAAGAGAAATTACGTCTCGAACAAGAACTCCCAGTTGACTTTCTGATAGGATAACATGGCAACTAATCTTTACTTCTCACAAGGCAGAAAGTCTGAGCAGACTCTCTACGAAGATATCATTATTGAATCTTTGAAGATGTATGGTCAGGACGTTTACTATGTCCCACGTGAACTGGTCAACAGAGATACAATCTTTGGTGACGATAACACCTCACGATTCGACAATGCTTATCGTATAGAAATGTACATCGAAGGCGTTGAAGGGTTTGATGGCGAAGGTGACTTGTTCGCTAAGTTTGGTGTAGAGATTCGAGATGCTGCCACATTCATTATGGCAAGGCGTCGATGGTTGAATACTGTTGCTTCTATCGAGAACACATTAGAAGAACCTTTCTATCGCCCAAGAGAAGGCGATCTAATTGTTTTAACATTGTCTAACTCAATATTTGAGATTCAGAAAGTAGAAGACGAGACACCATTCTACCAGTTAAAGAATCTTCCTGTGTTCCGTATGCGATGTGAACTGTTTGAATACAATGATGAAGACTTTGATACTGGTGTTGGTGAGATTGATGCAATCGAAACTGTACATGCATACACAACTACTCTGATATTTGACGAGACTACATTCAGTATAGCAGGTAGTAAGTTTGAAATTGGCGAAGAGATATCACAGGTCAATGCAACTTTCACTATGAAAGGAGAGATTGCTAATATTGATGCATCTGTTCCTGGAACATATAAAGTGTATGTCGCACATGGTGGTGGTTCTGATGGACTCTATCATAGTTGGGCAGCATCGTTACCTGTAGTAGGACAGACTTCTGGAATTAGTGAAACACCAACTTCAGTCGCAGGTGAGAACTTAGAAGTTGACAATCAGAATGCAATCTTTGATACTGTTGCGACAGACTTCATTGACTTCTCTGAGTCTAATCCATTCGGAGATCCAGTATAATGTTAGGTTCACATTTCTATCATCAAAGAATTAGAAAAGCAGTTGCCGTATTTGGTTCATTGTTTAATAACATAAATGTCATACGTAAGAATAGCACAGGCGAAGTTATTAGTCAAGTAAAAGTTCCATTATCATATGCACCTAAGCGCGACTTTCTCACACGCATGGACAACATGCTTAACGGTGAGGTAAACGAAAGACAGATTGCTTTAAAACTACCAAGAATGTCATTCGAAATCGTAGCAATGAACTATGATCCAATAAGACAATTGCCTAAGATGAACAACTGTGTTAAAGCGCCAACAACTTATACTGGTTCAGCAACACAACTGTACACACCTGTTCCATATAATGTCAACTTTCAGTTGAACGTGTATGGTAAAAGTCAGGACGATGTATTACAAATTATCGAACAGATTCTACCTTATTTCACACCACAGTATACTGTAACAGTAAACCCTTTATCAGAGTTCGATGTCAAGGAAGACACCCCCATAACATTGCAAGGCATAACATTCTCTGATGACTACGAAGGTCAGATAGAGAACCGACGTTCAATCATATATACACTCGACTTCGAAATGAAGATTAGTTTATATAAGGGTATTGCCACATCAGGTACTATTATAACAAGTGCTGATATCGGTGTCAAAGACTTAGAAGGAAATGACTTGTTCACTACATCCGTAGTAGGCAATGTTATAACAGGAGCAAGCGGCACATTAACAAACGAAGATGGCGGTACAATAACAACCACATTTAAGATTGCTAATGCACAAAGTAGAGTATTATCATATACGATAGGTACTGGTCCTACAAATGGTAATGCGCTTGCTACTGTCAGTTCGTCTATCACAACGCCGACAGGTGCATTTAACGCTACAGGTACTTGGGCGTATACACCTGATCCAGACTTCTCGGGTGCTGATTCTTTTGTACTAGAGGTAAATTTAGTAGATGGAACAAAACTCGATCAGACAATCAATGTCTCAGTAACCAACTCTGTTGATGATGCTATCAATGTTGTAACATCAATTAACACAGGTGATACATTGTCAATAGATATTGATGTAGGTGCAAATGACACCTTCGAGTCTACATCTATTGTTTACACTATACCATCGGGCGGTGATCCAGATAATGGTGTGATAGCAATACAAGATTCAGTAAATGGAATCATCCGATATACTCCTACTAGTGGGTTTACAGGTGTTGATACATTTACTTACAGAGTAACTCCTAGTACAGGACAGGCAGAAACTGCAACAGTTACGATAACCGTGACTTAAAACACTATAAATAGAATTATAGAAACATATTCTGAGGAAGAACAATGGCAGGCGTAAAGATAACAGATTTAGACTCGGCATTCGGTGCACCCGCAGGCGATGACGTTCTAATCATAGTAGATACAAGTACTAACTTGACCAAGCAGATTCGCGCGGATGATTTGCTCCTTGGGCAGACTGCTGAAAAAGCGAACACTATATTGGTCAGCACAGACACGACATCAACCGAAGCGCAGATTCATTTCGGTAATGGCGCATCAGGTACGTATGACTCTGTTGGTATTAGCAACTCGCTTACATACGATGCCGCAACAGGTTCTTTGACAGCACTTGCATTCGAAGGTAATGGTTCTGCTTTAACTGACTTGCCTCAGAATGATCCTGTCGTGAATGCTGTTGATGCTGGTGCAGATGCTAATCCATATTATATAATGATTCGCAACAGTGCGACTGGATTAGACAGTGTACATACTCAGAGCAACTTAACATCTAATCCAAATACTGGTGTATTAACTACTCCTTTCTTTGCTGGTAACGGTTCGTTACTAACAGGTGTTCTTGCTGATAGTGCGGCAAATGCTGACAGTGCAAACTTTGCTACCGAAGCGACTCATGCTCTATATGCTGACAGTGCTACACAGGCAGCAAGTGCTTTATTTGCTCTAAATGCAACTCAAGCAGTTAATGCTGATAGTGCGACAGTCGCCACGTCCTCTTTGACTTCTGCTCTTGCTACATTTGCTCTTGCTGCCGACAGTGCCGCAAACGCAAGTAATGCAGTGCAAGCACAATATGCTGACACCATTGTAACTACTACTGCCGCCTCCGAGACAACTTTGTATCCTTTCATGGGTACTGCTCAGACTGGATTACAAGCAACTCTTGCCGCTAATGCCGCATTAACATATAACGCAACGAACGGTAGATTATCTTCTACTGCATTTGCGGGTGATGGTTCTTTACTTACTAACTTGCCTATTCCTGGTGGTGGTAGTATTGCTAATGCATTGAATGTACTTCCTTCTGCTGTAGATGCTTCACACTCCATTCTATTTGTTCAGAGTGCGACTGGCGTAGATAGTGTAAACACAGATGCGGGTTTACTGTACAATCCATTAAGCAACTTATTAACTGCTGGTGCTTTCTCTGGCGAAGGTAAACTACTCACTGAAGTACCTGCTGTAAAGATTAACTCTAACTTTAATCCTACTACTGGCACTCAGTATGTAATGATGAAAGCGACCCAGACAGGTTCTGATAGTGTATCGGTTGATGGTGGTATCGTATTTGACGCTGGTACTAATACACTAACTGCTACAAATCTTGCCGGTAATGGTTCGAACATAACAAACGTAGCGGCAGTCTCTGCTACTAACGCTGCCAACATAGCGATCACCACGATCAATGATAGTGCAACATACTATGTGCATCTTGGTTCGGCAGCATCTGGTAATGATAACACTAACGTGGATCTCAATCTAACATACAATCCTTTGCAGAATCTATTGAATAGCGGTATCGCGTATACTACAGATAGCGCAGGATTATGGAACGGCGCGGCACCCACAACTCTTGACTCAGCAGTCAATCGATTTGCGATATTACTTAAAACATTAAACAGTCAAGTAGGCGCTTAACACTAAGTCTAAATAACAGAAAGTATTTGAGGAAGAATAGAAATGGCAGATATTAAGATATCGGCACTACCAGTACTAACATCAGCGGTTGATTCTGATGTTATTGTTATTAATGACGTAAGTACTGGAACGACGAAGAAGATTACCCGTGGTCTTTTGTTGAATCATCTAGCAAAGCAACTACGGGACTCTGCTGATGGCGGTATTGTCATTCCGAATGGCGATCTTACTATTGCTAACGAACTTATCGCTGGTGGTGATATCTCCACTTCAGGCACAATTAACTTTGGTATTCTGCGAGATTATGTTAATAGCACATATGCAACTTCAATAGTTGACTCTGCTGGTGGGTTTAGTCTAAGTGACAGTGCTTTAACTACAACTCTTGCTGTCGCTCAATACCTTGCACAAACTACAGCACCTCTGATTAAAGTTGATTCTGCTGGATCTACTCTCACTACATTATATCCAGTAATGACAAGTGTTGTTGCGGGTGATGATAGTGCAAGAACAGACACACAACTATCCTACAATCCGCAAACTAATATTTTAACTGCGGGTTCTTACTCTGGTTTAGGTAACTTACTTGGTTACACAACAGATAGTGCAGGACTCTGGACTAGTCCAGCACCAACAAATGTTAAAGATGCGATAGACAGACTAGCATTAACAGTCAAAACACTGAATAGTCAAGTAGGCGCTTAATGCACAACGTCTTTACGGATAATAGAAGAAGACATCTTAATCTGCGCGAACCGCAGGTACAGAGTGTTTTGCCTGAGCATTTTGCTGATGCTTATCCCAAGTTCATAAAACTTCTTGAAGAGTATTATGAGTGGCAAGGTGAGTATGAATCGACAGAACTCCTCAATCATTTATTCGCCTCTCGTGATATTAACGAGACTGATGTTACACTACTCTCATTCATTGAAGATGAGTTACTTCTGGGCGAGAATTACTTCGAAGGTTTTGGACAATCCGAGGCAGAGAAACGTGCTGCCGCAAACTTCTCTAGCACATTGTTTCGTGCCAAAGGATCTAAGTTTGCTATTGAGTGGTTCTTCAGATCGTTCTATGGTTTGGATGCTGAAGTTATTTATCCCAAAGAAGACATATTCAATGTATCAGATGTCGAGTCTCGTATTGGTCCTGACTATCTAAACTTCTTAACCGACGATAAACTCTATCAAACATATGCTCTGCTTATTCGTGTAGGTATTCCTATCTCACAATGGTCAGAAGTATTTAAGAAGTTTGTACATCCTGCAGGAATGTATCTTGGCAGTGAAGTACTACTTGCTTCAAATGATATTAGTAACATGAATTTACCCAATGATAGTGCAGTAGCAAGAACTTCTACGTCATTCACTCTCACAAATGATGGTCCTACTGATGAAGGACAAACAACTAACTTTAGAGTAGTCGCCAATAATGTGCCCGAGAAAACTGGTGTTGTATATGCCTATGTTACTCACGGTTCGACTAGAGATTCAGATTTCCCTCTGAATGCATTTACCATACCTGCTCATGGACCTCTCAATCGCTATCCTGCTATTAACAAGACAATACCTCTACTCACAGACAGTGGCGGTGCTACATTAATAAACATTAATAACGACAGCGCAACTTTCTCAATAAGAAGTTGGGTTGATAGTGATGGTGGTGCTAGTAGCGAAAACTACATACTACATATTATGGATCATGAAGGTAGGGCATTAGAAAGTACAACTGTCACTATCAACAATGTTGAACCATCATACTCATTAGTTCCTAGTAGCGAGACACCTAATGAAGGTGATGTGATAACATATACAATCACAGGATCAAACACACCTTACGATGGTGAAACTTCTTTGTTTTACCATCTAGTTCATGGTGGCACAAACGATTCAGATTTTACAGTTCCTCCTCAACAAGTTGTCAATGATCAGACTGCCGCTTCAAAAATAACTTTATCTGGTGGTACAGGTTCGTTCTCACTTAAAACTATTATCGACGGTGCATCTGATGATGCCGAAGAATTTACAGTTAATATTACTGATTCTAAGAAGTTGCAAGTTGCAAGTTCAACAGTTTCAGTACAGCAAGTCGCAACTGATTTTGCAGTCAGTGCTGACAATATAGTTGAAGGTAATTCTCTCTTACTTACTATTGTGGTAAATTCGGCAGAGATTGGTGATTCTTTAACATATGTTATCACTAATGGCGATGCTAGAATTGCGCCTCTTACAGAAACCTTTACTGCTCCTTCTGTATCATTCGTTAAAGTTATACCCACTTCAGTGAGTAGTTTGTATCAAGGAACTATTACACCTACTATCAGTGTAACTAATAACGTAACTAACATTACAGTGACAACGACCTTTCAATTGGCAGATGTAGCACCGGTATGGGACATGACCTCAGAACCAGAGTTCGCTGTTCAAGGTGACCAAATTACTTTCAAAGTTGACGGAACAAATCTTCCTGATCCTACTACTGTATGGTTCGAAATACTTCACGGCACAACTACTAATGCGGATTTCACATCAACCCCTCCGCAGACAGGCACACGTTCATCGACTGCTATTAGTGATCCAGGTGATACTGTCTTTCAGATTACTGTTGATAGTGATGGCGAAGTTGCTGATGAATCATTCACCGCGCGTCTATATGACGCCAACGCTGGTGGCAATCTTCTAGCATCTATCCCTTATGTGATACAGGGCACTAACACTTCATATGCTTTATCTCCTAGCGTCTCTTCGGTCAATGAAGGTGGTCAAGTTACATTCACCTTTACTACTAATCAACCAGACGGAACATACTATTGGTACATACCGACATATTCTGGGTATACAATACAAGTCGAAGACTTTACGTTTCCGAACGGTGGTTTCGGTAATGGTTATCCTATAGGCACAAATGATAATAGATATTCGTTTGTTGTAACTGGCGGTACTGGTACAATTCTTGTTGAATTGCTTAATGATACGCTTACCGAGGGCGCAGAAGCATTCAATTGTTTAGTATCAACATCTGCTAATGCAAGCGTACCTCCTATTGCGTCTAGTGCAAATGTTACAGTAAATGATACTTCTGTCACGACATTTACCCTTACTCTGAATCCTGCCAATCACGGACAGAGTACTATCATTACTGAAGGTGCGACTGCATTTCTCCTTATTAATGCAGACAACAATCAACCGAATTTACAGACGAATTATGTAGAGATTACTGGTTCCGGTGTTGTAGGAAGATTCCCTGTACAACAGAAAAATGTTTCTAATGGTCAGTATCCTAACAGTCTTTCTTTCGCAACAACGAATAGTAATACCTATCAAGGTTCGCAAGTTGTTACTGCTAAACTATCTACTGGTAACTATGCATCTCAAGGCGGAACAGTACTTGATACACTCACGTTCAATCTAATTGATCAAGCGCCAGCAATGACGTTGACTCCTAATGCCACGACTGGTACTGAAGGCGACACAATAACATATACTGTTGGTGGAACTAACATTCAGAACGGTACTTACTACTGGCACGATCCTGCAATAGTTAAAACACTTGACTGTCCCAATGGTAGAAGTTCGGGCACGTCACAGATCGATCACCAAGGTCCTTCAAATGCTGGTTTAGATTTAGAAGTAGGAATGTCAACTGATGATGCTGACATACCAGGCACAATCACTAGTATAATCAATACCGGTAATACTGCTGGTTATGTCACAATGTCAGAACCTACAACTAGAGCGACAGTTACAGGCGAACATATAAAGTTTGCTTTCCCTGCGGACTGGGCAGATGCAACCGATCTCTATGGTACTGTATCAGTATCAAGCAATGCGGGCACTTTCGAATTAGACACGCTTGAGAATTCTGATTTTGATGATGACGTATATTCTATGAGAGTCTTTGATAATTTACTTTCATATAATGAATATCTTAGCGCCAATATCGGACTTGCTACTGCCGCAACTGTTACTATTGCAGATACTACTCCAATAGTAGTTCAGATTGCAGAGACCTATTTATCTGGTACTGATACTGGTCAGGATTATAGTTGGGGCAGAGAAAATGCCTACCCTGCCATTGCTATGTACCTCTTCAATTCTGGCATCTTTGGGTACCAAGGCGTTCTCAGTAATGACTCGTATATTTCTCCTCCAGGAGCGCGTGGTCCTGATGTTGGTAAAGACTATCAAATGCTGGTCAGAGTATACACTAATTCTGCTAGAACGACTTTATATAGTCCGGGTTCTTCTGTTGGAACCATGGGTGCTACCATGACTGGTGGAATATACTACGATCCTTCTACTAATCCTTCATATGATGGAATTACCTGGACTAATGCATCTAATCAATGGTTTAAATTAGGGCAACAACCTTCGAACAATAATAGTTTTACAAGATTTGACTTTGAGGGTGAAGTCTCTTCGCTCTCAACAAAAACTGCGAATTTGTATGTAACGACAGTAATCAAAGAGTACACCGGAACATTAGGTACGGGTACTACGCTACATACTAACAGCACATTAGAATTATTCTTATCCGGAAGAGTAGAATCAAGGTAATACATTATGCTAGATATAGATATAGATATAAATGATTTAATATACCAGCAAGATGAATTGGATCCTACGGTGTGGTTTTGTCATTTACCTGATCCTGACGGAAATGTTGATAAAGACGGAGATGTTTGTATTCGTTATAGAACCCCCGTTGTTTTTAATGATGATGGTACTATTAATTACGCCGAGTCGTATACTGTTATGAATAATTTTCATAGAAGTTATATGTGGACTTCTTATAGAGAACAGATTCCTAGCGGTGACAACCCTGCCGCTAACGTATATGTTAATGGTCAAATAAAAAGAGTAGATCGTTTAATTAGTGAGACTGAAGGTCAAGAACTTGTTGATATTATTGAAGCGCGGTTTCCGGCATATGATCTTGAAACATCTTCTCTGAATGTTGTGGGGAGTTACGGTCCTTATAGACCACCCTATACTGCGGCATCGTCAATAAGTTTCTATGATATGGAGTTGTTCACTGATCCCGCAACGGATTTTGCTAATGTTAATCAATACGTACATAGACGACCTCCACATTCAAGATATAATGTAGATTTAAACGTATATACGGATTTGATGCCTTGGTTCGGTTACAAGTTTAACCTTGATGATGACACTGTGTCAATGAAGATTGTTCACCGAAATAGAATACCTTCAGTCACCTATCCTCCCGAGGTGAGTGACCAACGTAGTGTATATTATGCTAGAATACACAACGAAGATGGCATTATAGATAACATGAACGATATGTTTTTCGATGCGTATTGGCAAGATGTGCAAGCATATTGTACTGAACATGATTTAGATTATCCGATACCCGAAGGTGTTGATGCTACTCGTGTTCTTGTTTGGGGTGTTGTATTTAATGGTACTACCGGTGTACCGGTGATGGTAAAAGGATATGAAAGCAGAGATGTCGTTCCAACTTGATACAACTGAAATAGATAAGAAATTCTGGGATAAAACAAACGAAGAGTTGAGTATTGCCAAGCAAAGATATGTTGATGTTCGTATTGAACAACTTGCTGAAGAGCGAGATAAGAATACTGATACATATGACATAGCGTGGTATAATCGACTCATCGAAGAATTGACTTGGGCACAACAAATGTCTGAGCGAAAGAGATAATATATGGCAGAAAATGATAACATTGATGCGGACTACAACACCTCTCGTGACACATACAACGATCTGATTGACAAGGGACGCGAGTCTTTAGAGTTGATGATTGAAGTTGCTCGTGAGAGTGAACATCCTCGGGCATTCGAAGTTCTTTCTGGCATGATTAAAAACATATCTGATGTCAATGATAAGTTGATGGACTTGAATAAGAAGTACAAAGAAGTCACCGCAACTACTAAACCCGCTTTAGACGCGCCTAGTACTGTTACTAATAATAATGTATTCATTGGCAGTACAACAGACTTACAGCGAATGCTGATTAAGAATGCCGAAGAGCAAAAGGTAATTGATGTCGTTCCAGACGAATCTCAATAGCGGCACATCCTATCTCGGTAATCCTAATGTAAAACGTGACGGCGTATTACAGCAATGGACTGAGTGGGAAGTCATAGAGTACGCGAAGTGCAGTAATGATCCTGCCTACTTTGCTCGTACTTACATTAAGATTATATCATTGGATGAAGGTCTTGTAAACTTTAATTTATATGATTATCAAGAAAATATGTTTGACCACTTCGACTCACACAGATTCACTATCGTGCTTGCCTGTAGACAGTCAGGTAAATCTATATCATCAGTTGTATATCTTTTGTGGTATGCACTCTTTCATCCAGAGAAAACGATTGCTGTTCTAGCGAACAAAGGAGCAACCTCTCGTGAAATGCTACAACGTATTACACTTGCTCTTGAAAACCTACCGTTCTTTTTGCAACCAGGTTGTAAAGCACTCAATAAAGGTTCTATTGAATTTTCTAATAATAGTCGAATTATTGCCGCTGCTACTAGTGGGTCTTCTATTCGGGGTATGTCTGTTAATCTGTTGTTTCTCGATGAGTTTGCTTTCGTTGAACGTGCTTCTGAGTTCTACACTTCAACGTATCCAGTTGTCTCTGCGGGTAAAGATACAAAAGTTATCATCACCTCAACTGCCAATGGAATAGGTAATACATATCACAAGATATGGCAGGGAGCAACACAGGGTGTTAATGAATATAAACCCTTCACTGTAAACTGGTGGGATGTACCTGGACGAGACGAAGAGTGGAAGCGACAGACTATCGCGAACACTTCGCAGTTGCAGTTCGACCAAGAATTTGGTAACACCTTCTTCGGAACAGGTGATACGCTGATTAATGCTGGTTGTCTATTAGACTTGAGAGCAATTAATCCTATACAGATACTAGAAGGCGGTGATTGCCTCGTATATAAAGAACCCGTAAAAAGTCACGAATATATCATGACTTGTGATGTAAGTAAGGGAAGAGGACAGGATTATTCTACATTTACTTTAATCGATATTACTACAAGACCTTTTCAACAGGTATGTGTATATCGCAACAACAATATCTCTCCATTACTCTTCCCTGACATTATATATAAATATGCGAAAGTCTACAATGAAGCGTATGTTATAGTCGAGTCAAACGATCAAGGCACTGTAGTGTGTCAAGGTCTGTATCACGACTTAGAGTATGAGAATGTCCATGTCGAATCTGCTACTAAAGCAAATCGAATCGGTGTTGAGATAACTCGTAAGTCGAAGCGTCTGGGTTGTTCTGCTATCAAAGATATTCTTGAAGAGAACAAATTAGAAATTGTCGATGAGAATACCATCTTCGAGATGTCTACATTTACAGCACAGGGACAATCATATGAAGCATCTGATGGTAATCACGATGACTTGATGATGAATCTAGTGATGTTTGGTTACTTTGTATCCACACAGTTCTTCGCAGACATGACAGATATTAATTTAAAGCAGATGATGTTCGAGAATCAAGTAAGACAGATCGAAGATGATATCGTGCCCTTTGGTTTTATTGACAACGGCGACGATGAAATAAACAGAATAGAACAAGTAGAGAATGATAAGCACCAGCAATGGGCAACATGGGGTAACGATGATTATTGAAAATAGTGGTATGTATAAATAAAACATTGATATCTAATCGTATTATGAAAATCTTATCATATGTTTAACTAATAAAGGACAAGACCATGGCATTTATTCCATCAGAGTCTCCCAACATTACAGTAAAAGAGTTTGACTTGTCAGGTGTTGTACCTGCTGTCACCACTTCTACTGGCGCAATTGTTGGTGACTTTAACTGGGGACCTATAGGCGTACCAACGAAGATTTCGAATGAATCTCAATTGGTAGGTACTTTCGGATCTCCAACATTAACAGACGAAGGTTCCGCAGTCGATTACTTGACCGCCGGTGCATTCTTAAAATATTCTAGCGATCTCTTTGTTGTACGTGACGCAACTGTTTCGGCACTTAACTCATACGATAGTGACGGCGCATCCACCGCATCTATTGTTAAAAACGACGATGATTTCCTAACTAAAAAATCAGGTCTTGCTACTAGTGGACATACGTTCATCGGCAAACACGCTGGTATTCTGGGTAACGACATTGACATTCAAATTGTTGGTGAAGATTCCGCAGTATTTGGTGCTTGGACATATGCTCCTAACTTCGATGAGAAACCAGGTACTTCTGCTCATGTCGCGGCACGATCCGCTGATACCACTGGTGCTAATGACGAAATTCACATTGCAGTTATTGATCGTACAGGTATATTCTCTGGTGTTCCAGGAACTCTTCTCGAAGCGTTTCCATTCGTATCTTTAGCAACTGACGCAAGAACACCCGAAGGTGCATCTAACTATGCAGTCGATGTGGTCAATGCTGGTTCTGAGTATGTACGATGTGCTTCACTTCCTGACGAAGTAGGAACTCCTACAACTTCAATCGCACATACTACATCTGCTAACGGTTCTCAACTTATCACCGCTGTTGATACAACAGTTCTTAAAGGTGGTACAAACAGCGGAACATTCACTACTGCCGAGTATACTGGTGTAGAGAAAGGATTCAGTCTGTTCGAAGATGTTGATACCATTCAAGTCGATTTCTTAATTGCTCCTGGACTTGCCACTTCTGCTGATCAAGTAACAGTCGTAAATGCTCTAACAGGTATTGCTGCCGCACGTAAAGATTGTGTTGTTGTATCATCTCCTGCACGTACTGATGTTGTCGGTGTAGCACCTAGTACTATAGTAACAAAGTCTATCGTTACTACTAACTTGTTTAACGCATCATCTTACTTGATTGTTGATAACAACTATCTTAAAGTCTATGACAAGTACAACGACCAATATGTTTATATCCCTGCGGCATCTTCAACTGCTGGTGTAATGGCAGCAACAGATGATGTTGCGGCACCTTGGTTCTCTCCTGCAGGCAGTCGCCGTGGTCAATACTACGGTGTAACTAATCTTGCATACTCAGCAACTAAAGCACAGCGTGATACTCTGTACAAAGCAGGCGTTAACCCAATTGTTAATCTGCCAGGACAAGGTATTCTTCTGTATGGCGATAAGACTAAACTAGGTCGTCCATCTGCATTTGATCGTATCAACGTCCGTCGTCTGTTCTTAGGCGTAGAACGTGCAATCAAAGCGGCAGCACAGAACGTAATGTTTGAATTCAATGATGAGTTCACTCGTGCTGAGTTCGTAAACATAATCGAACCTTTCTTGAGAGAGATTAAGGGTCGTAGAGGTATTACTGATTTTAGAGTTGTATGTGACGAAACAAACAACACAGCATCAGTAATTGACAATAATCAATTTATCGCTTCTGTCTTTATCAAACCAGCACGATCTATCAACTACGTATCTTTGAACTTCGTAGCAGTTAGAACCGGTGTTGATTTCGATGAAGTAGTCGGTCTGGTATAAGGGAGAATAGACAATGGCAATTTTAGGCGTAGATGATTTTAAATCGAAACTCAGAGGGGGCGGTGCTCGTCCTAATCTGTTTAAGACAACCCTTAACTTTCCGGCATATGCTGGGGGTGACGTAGAACTTACGTCATTCCTTTGTAAGTCTGCACAGTTACCACAATCAAGCATGGCACCTCTTTTGGTACCATTCCGTGGTCGCGAGATGAAGATTGCTGGTGATCGTACATTCGAAGATTGGACAGTAACCATTATTAACGATACTGATTTCGATGTTCGTGATGCTTTCGAGCGTTGGATGAACGGTATCAATGCACACCAATCCAACACTGGTCTAGTTAATCCTGTTGATTATCAAGCAGACTTAATTGTTGATCAATTGGATCGTAACTCTGACGTACTAAAGCGTTATCAGTTCAGAGGCGCTTTCCCAACACTTGTAGGACCAATCGCCCTGAGTTATGATACTCGCGACGAAGTTGAAACCTTTGATGTGACGTTCTCATATCAGTATTGGGAATCAAATACTACTAGTTAAGACCGTACTAAATAATAGGGAGTGCTTCGGTGCTCCCTCATTATTATTTACTAGGAAAGAATATGGCAGACCAAGACAACAACAACGCATTAAAACTCTTTGGGTTTGAAATCAAAAGAGCAGGCAAAGCAAATTCTAATAAAGAGAAGTTGCCCTCTGTCGTGCCTCCAACAGACAATGACGGTGCAGGTTATGTAACTGCTACTGCTGGACACTTTGGTCAGTACGTAAACATGGACGGCGACCAGTCTAAAGACAACGCCCAGTTGATCATGCGTTATCGTGGTGTTTCAATGCATCCCGAAGTTGATATGGCAATTGAAGAAATTGTAAACGAAGGTATTTCATCATCAGAAAACTCATCATCGGTTGAGATTGCACTAGATGATATTGAAGCACCTGACAAAATTAAAGACCAGGTTCGCGAGGAGTTTGACACCATCATTGCGATGCTCAAGTTCAACGAATTGGGTCACGATATATTCAGATCGTTTTACGTAGACGGTAGACTGTACTATCATTTGCTTGTTAATGAAAGCAACATGAAAGCGGGCATCCAAGAGATACGTAACATCGATAGCGCAAAAGTGCGTAAAGTTAAAGAAATCAAGTACAAGAAAGACCCGAAAACTGGTGTTAAACTTGTTGATACTATTGATGAGTACTTTGTATACGAAGACAAACCAGGCAATCAGAATAGTGGTGTTAAACTAGCAACTGATTCTATTGCATATGTCACATCAGGTTTACTTGACGAATCTAAAAAGAAGGTAGTATCTTATCTTCACAAAGCATTAAAACCAATCAACCAATTGCGTATGATGGAGGATAGTCTTGTAATCTATCGTCTTGCTCGTGCGCCAGAACGTCGAATCTTTTATATCGATGTTGGTAACTTGCCACGTGGTAAGTCAGAGCAGTACATGAAAGACATTATGACACAGTATCGTAACAAGTTAGTATATGATGCTGATACTGGTCAGATGAAAGATGACCGAAAGCATATGTCTATGCTCGAAGATTTCTGGTTACCTCGTCGTGAAGGCGGTCGTGGTACTGAGATTAGTACGCTGCCTGGCGGTGAGAATCTTGGACAGATCGATGATGTTATCTACTTTCAGAAGCGTTTATATCGTTCACTGAATGTACCTGTCAGTCGATTAGAGCAAGAGGCACAGTTCTCGCTAGGTCGTAGTACTGAGATTTCACGAGACGAAGTTAAGTTCCAAAAGTTCATTGATCGCTTGAGACGTAGATTCTCTGGACTGTTCATGAACATCCTACGCAAGCAGTTATTGATCAAAGGTATCATTACTGAGCAAGATTGGGAAGAGTGGAAAGATGACATCTATGTAGATTTCATGAAGGACAACCACTTCACCGAACTTAAAGAGATGGAGATTCTTCGAGAGCGTGTTGGTCTAATGAATGAAGTAACACAGTACGTTGGTGAATACTTCTCTAAAGATTGGGTCATGCGTAATGTTCTTCAGTTAAGCGAAGACGATATGAAAGACATGAAGAAGGACATTGCTAAAGAAATCTCTGACGATGAGATTGTAGACAGGAGACCTGGTGCTGAAGATGAGAAAGAAGAACCAGCACCTAAAGCACCTGCTCCTACTGCACCAGTTGCCGCACCTAAAGCGCCAGTTAAGAAAGACATAGATACAGCACAAGAAAAGTAAACGATAAACTTTGGAGAATATGATGTCAGAAGAAAACGTGATTATTGATGAATTAGAAGCAGAACCTATTGAGACTGGTTCTGAACCTATCGCTGATTTAATTGATGCGATACAAGCGCAAGACTTTAATGCGGCAGAATCTCAGTTCAACGATTTAGTTGGCGAGAGACTATCAGATACACTTGATCAGGCGAAGATTGCTATTGCGGATCAAATCTTTAATGCACAAGCAGAGACTTGGGCAGATGCTGGCGACGATGCTGAGGATGACATTGAAGAAGAAGATGAAGACCTCGATGATTCAGAAGTATAAATACTAATAAGTATAAATAAATGCTAGTAGATAAAAAACGTGAAGCGGTCATTGAGAAGGCATCAGAAGACCACCTCTATTACGTAATGAAGCATAAGGAACTGTTCGCGGTTCCTATGCATCTTAGCACAGTGCAGTACATGAATGCTAAGAATATGCGGAACCAACTCAAGTTTAATGAGTTACTATATAAGAGGTTACTAGCATTTGATAGAGGCGGGATATACTTAGATATTGGAGTAGGACCTGCGTTTCTTGAGTATGCTAATAACGAATTAGGTAAGAAGTTACATCTATCTACAGTAGAGTGGGAAGAGCAAGTTGACCACTTTAAGTGTGTACGTGATTCGTGGAAAGTTACTGTCGATTACGAATGCAATGATATATTGAAAGATGATTTTAAAATACATAATTGTGAGACGTACTATGATTATGTATTACTTCAGAGATTCTTTCCTGTCTATAAGACCACAGGAACACAAAGAATTGACGATGTACTGACTAAGTTTGTACCGTATGCAAAGACTGCGATTATCATTGAGTCTGATACGAATTGGACAAAAGCGCAGTGGAAATATCTACTGTCGATAAGTAAAGAACGTATTAAAGTCTATGGTGATTTTAATATGTTTATCATAGATTTGGAACAGTATAAATGAGATCATTCAAAGAAATTAGAGAAGCGAAGACTAAGATGCCTCCGGGCGAACATGTCTTCGATACTAAAGTTGGCAAAGTGAAGGTAATGATTCACAAAGATGCCAAAGGATTTACTGTCTTTATTGATGGTGAAAAACTCGACACCTATCGTTCGCAGAAAGAAGCGGAAAAGATGGGCGTAGCATTTGCCAAGGAAATGTAATGAAACTGATCACTGAATACACAGAGAATGATGTACAATGCATTGTCGAAAAGAATGCACAAGGTGAGAAGAAGTTTGTCATTGAAGGCATCTTTATGTCGGCAGAGCAAAAGAATAGAAATGGTCGTATTTACCCTAAGCAGATTATGGAACGTGCTGTAGATAAATACGTCAAAGAACAAGTAAGTCAGAAGCGAGCGGTTGGTGAGTTGAATCACCCCGAAGGTCCGACTGTAAATCTTGATAAAGTTTCACATCTCATTACTGACCTCCAGTGGGAAGGTAATGATGTTGTTGGAAAGGCACAAATATTGGATACTCCGATGGGTAGGATTGTAAAAGGTCTTCTCGAAGGTGGCGTTCAACTAGGTGTGTCAACTCGTGGTATGGGTAGTCTTGAGAATAGAAATGGCGTTATGTACGTTAAAGATGACTTTATGTTAAATACTGTTGACATCGTACAAGATCCATCGGCACCATCAGCATTTGTTAATGGTATCATGGAAGGCGTTGACTGGGTATGGAACAATGGTATCCTCTCTTCTCAGGTAATTGAAAATATGGAGACAGAAATAAGAACTGCTCCGAAAAAGCATCTCTATGAGACGCAGGTTCGGGAGTACAAGAATTTCCTCTCATTACTCAAGTCAAACTATTAAGGAGTCAAACATGTCGGAAGATATGAATGTTGAACTTCCTATTGATGAGAATACATCAGTCGAGGAAGGAAGTACTCAACAAATGCCAGTAGGCACCGAAGCAGACGCAATCGCGTCCGTAGATAAAGCAGAAGATGGAGTTAAGTCTAAAGCGCCAGCACGTAAGGGCGATAATACTAAACAAGATCCTGCACCAAAGACCAAAGCAGGTTTGCTAAATGCTATGTATGGTAAGTTATCTTCTATGAAGAAAGCAGACCTAAATGCACAGTATGAGAAGATGCAAGAAGACTTTGAAGATATGGAAGTTTCAGACGCAGTTGAACTGCCTGAATTCTCTGTAACTGACGAGTTGAATGATCTTGTTGAATCAGAGCAAACTTTATCAGATGAGTTTAAAGCGAAAACTGCTGTAATCTTTGACACTGCTATTCGTTCAAAACTTTCAGAAGAAGTTGAAAGAATTGAAGATGAATACCAATCACGACTTGACGAAGAACTAGAGGCAACTCGAAGTGACCTTGTTGAGAAAGTAGATTCATATCTTAACTATGTAGTTGAGAACTGGATGAAAGAGAATCAGATTGCGGTTGAATCTGGTTTGCGTACTGAAATCGCTGAGAACTTTATGGGCAGTCTGAAAGACTTGTTTGTAGAATCTTACATCGAAGTACCTGAATCCAAAGTGAATCTTGTAGACGAACTAGCGGAGCAAGTTTCTGAGTTAGAAGAGAAACTTAATGCACAAACTGGTTCTGCCATAGAAATGTCTGAGAAGTTAGAAACTCTACAGCGTGACGCGATTATTCGTGAATCTGCTGGCGATCTTGCTGACACTCAGGTTGAGAAGTTAAAAGGTCTAGTTGAATCACTCGACTTCGAAGATGCTGAATCTTTCGCACAGAAAGTAAAGACTGTTAAAGAGTCCTACTTTAAGAAAGACGTAGTAACTGTAGAAGAAGAAATCAACGAAGATTGGTCTGTTGAAGCATCTGCACCTGCACAAGGTTCAGTTATGGATCAGTACCTTACACAAATCAAAAAATCAAACAAGTAAATACTAGGAGTATTAACAAATGCAACAATCATACGATAAATTAATCGAAAAGTGGAGTCCAGTATTGGACGAAAGTTCTGCTGGTGTTATCACCGACAGTCACAAAAAAGCAGTAACCGCCGCTATCCTTGAGAACCAAGAGAAAGCATTCCTCGAAGAAAGCAACATGCTTAACGAAACTCCAGCAAACAGCAACGCTACTGTAACCGGTACTGCTAACTGGAATCCAGTATTGATTGCACTCGTTCGTCGTGCAATGCCTAACCTGATGGCATACGATCTTGCTGGTGTTCAACCTATGACTGGTCCTACTGGTTTGATCTTCGCTATGAAGAGCAACTACAAGACTACTCGTGCTGGCGTTACTGCTGGTGCAGAAGCACTGTACAACGAAGCACAGACTGGTTATTCTGGTGATTCAACCGCATCTACTCACACCTCTCGTGGTGTTTCTGGTCTAGTTGGCGCAACTGATACCGATGTTGACTCAAGCATTGCCGATTCCGGTTCTACTTTTGTACCTGGTTTTGGTGGCGGTATGTCTACTGCTTCAGCAGAAGCACTTGGCAACACTGGCGATGCATTCGCTGAAATGGGTTTCTCAATCGAGAAAGCAACTGTAACCGCTAAGTCTCGTGCATTGAAAGCAGAATACTCGCTTGAACTTGCTCAGGATCTGAAAGCAATCCACGGTTTGGATGCTGAAACTGAACTTGCAAACATCTTGTCTACTGAGATTCTTGCTGAGATCAACCGCGAAATCGTTCGTACTATCAACAGTCAAGCGAAGATCGGTTGTCTTACTTCTAACGTCCAGACTCAAGGTATCTTTGACTTGTCAACTGATGCAGACGGTCGTTGGAGCGTAGAGAAGTTCAAAGGTTTGTTAGTTCAAATCGAACGCGAAAGCAACCAAATCGCCAAAGACACTCGTCGCGGTAAAGGTAACGTAGTAATCTGTTCTTCAGATGTTGCTACTGCCCTTGTTGCTGCCGGTATGCTTGATTATTCACCTGCTATCTCTGCTAACTTGAACGTAGATGATACTGGTAATACCTTTGCTGGTGTTCTTAACGGTCGCACTAAAGTGTTCATCGATCCCTACGCCACTGGTGACTACGTTACTGTTGGTTATAAAGGCACTAACCCATATGACGCTGGTATCTTCTACTGCCCATATGTTCCTTTACAAATGGTTCGCGCAGTTGGCGAGAATGATTTCCAACCACGTATCGGGTTCAAGACTCGTTATGGTATGGTATCTAACCCATATGCTGGAACTGCTGGCGCTCAAGACGGACTTGCTGCCGCTCGTACCAACCAGTACTACCGTATCTTCCGCGTAGACAACATCCTCGCATAAGACTGTAGTAGAAAAGATAATAATAAGAAACTTGTTTTAATCTTTATAGGGACTCTTCGGAGTCCCTTTTTTTATGCGTATAAATACCCGTACAAGGAAGATGTCCAGCGTATCAAGTGGTACGCTCCGCATATCAGTGGGTTAGGAAACCACCCTCGGTAATTCAATTTAGGAGATTACTATGCGTATTATTGCAATTGCGTTCGCATTGGTTCTTTCTGCATGTTCTACAGTCGATGCCACTTATCAAGGTGGTAAAGGTGTTGTGAACGGTGTCGCTGAAGATGGTTTCGGTATTACATCGGGAACTTTTGACGTTATTTCTAACGTCATCAAGGACGTCGCAGATAAGACTGGTGTAGAGATCGATAAAAAAGAAGCAGAATAATGAAGAATAGGAGTACGCTGGCCAAGGATGGCACTATATTTAATTTAAGAGAGATGTAATGCCTACATACAATTATGAATGTAAGAAGTGTGAAAACAAATTAGAAGTGATGCAAAAAATGTCAGACGATCCATTGACTACTTGTCCTAAATGTAAAGAAGAAGAACTAAAGAAAGTCTTTGTTGCTGGTGGTGGTGGATTTCATCTTAAAGGAAAGGGATGGTTTAAGACTGGTGGATACTGAGTTAAAACTTGTATAAATATCTGTATAAACTGGAGTAAGAAACAATGACTGACTTTACATGCGATACTAACTATCTCGCACCAACTGGATTTAAGATCACAGTATCTCGTGAGAACTTTCCTAATTTACAATTCTACGCACAGCAAGTAATGCATCCTTCTATGGAGTTGGCGGCAGTTGATGTTCCGTATCGACGCGCATCGGTCGCAGTAACTGGTGATACAGTATCGTTCGGTATGTTGTCTATGGATATTCTAATGGACGAGAGCATGAATACTTACGAAGAATTGTTTCAGTGGATGGAAAGAATGGTCGAAACACCACACAGACCTAATACTGGTAGACTTCTAGCGGGCGGTGCGATTCAAGAAATTGCACACTACTGTGATATTAGAGTTCAAGTGCTGACTAGTGGTAATAATGTTGCAAGAGAAATAAAGTATGTTAATACCTTTCCTATATCATTAGGTGATATTACTTTTGCTTCGACCAACGATGGACAGTTTATTACGTTCCCAGTATCGTTTAAGTTTGACTATTTTGATTTTGTGTGATATAATAGTGTAGTTAATAACTACATTTTTAAGGTGAAATATTATGGATTTACAAACTGTTCTACAAGAATGGAAGAAAGACTGTGAAATTGAGTTTAACCAATTAGACGTTAGTTCCCAGGAGACACCCCGTCTCCATGCTAAGTATCTAACATTACTCTCTGACTCGCGACTGAAGTTAAAGGACGTGGAGTTCAAGCAGAAATTACTACTTAAAGATAAGTGGTTATATTACCAAGGCAAGATGTCTCGCGAAGAGATCGAGAAGAAGGGTTGGAATCCTGATCCTTTTGATGGTCTGAAGATTCTTAAAGGGGAAATGGATTACTACTATAACTCTGATCCCGAGATCATGAAGAGCGAAGCAAGGATCACATATATAAAAGAACTAATCGATGTGTTGAAAGAAATCGTCGAGAACATTAAGTGGCGACACCAGACAATCGGAAATATGATACGATGGAAGCAATTTGAAGCAGGATTCTAAATGCAAACAATAACCCTGAAAATGAAAGATTACTCGATGCTCCAATTGGTGGAGTGTGACCCTGATGTGGTCCATGAATTGAGTGAACACTTTACATTTGAAGTTCCTGGTGCGAAGTTCATGCCCGCTGTAAAGAAGCGGTTGTGGGACGGCAAGATAAGAATGCTGGATCGTAACACAGGACAGATCAATGCAGGGTTATACTATGCTATAAAGAAGTTTGCTATGCAACGTGGGTATGGCATCAAGGTGGACGAAGGTGCTTACGGTTTCCCGTACGAAACTAACAAAGTCAATCACGTAGAGACCATGAATTGGATGGATACTTTAGGTATTCCATTCAAACCTCGCGACTATCAGTATGATGCTATAACACATGCAATCACATATAAGCGATGCATTCTAATATCACCGACTGGTTCTGGTAAATCCTTTATCATCTATCTGCTAATGCAATGGTACATGGCGAATCATGATAAGAAGATTCTTGTTATTGTTCCGACAACATCTCTTGTTGAGCAGATGTATGCTGACTTTAAATCATACGGAATGGATGTAGATAACGAAGTACACAAGATTTATTCTGGTAAAGATAAAGAGACTGATAAGCGTATTGTTGTCACAACATGGCAGTCCATCTATAAGTTACACCCAGTTTGGTTTGAAGACTATGGTGCTATCTTTGGTGATGAAGTACATGGATTCAAGTCGAAGTCCTTATCATCTATTATGAACAAAGCAAAGAATGCTGAGTACAGGTGGGGAACAACAGGCACACTAGACGGTACTCAAGTACATAAGTTAGTACTAGAGGGTCTATTTGGTCCAGTACATCGTGTTACTACTACACACGCACTACAAGAAAATGAGACCTTAGCAAAACTGGATATTGATATCATACTACTGAAGTATGCCGAAGAGTTTTGTAAATTGACAGAGGGCAGGACTTATCAAGAAGAGATTGATTTCATTGTATCATACGAGAAGCGCAATAACTTTATTGCAAACCTCGCTGTCAATCAGAAAGGAAATACGCTAGTACTATTCAACTTGGTTGATAGACATGGTAAAGTTCTACGTGATTTAGTAGAAGATAAACTCAAAACAGGTCAAAGGATATTCTATGTTAGTGGGGAGACGAAGACAGCAGACAGAGAGCAGATCCGTAATATCGTTGATAAGCATAATAATTGTATCATTGTTGCCTCTCTTGGTACTTTTTCTACTGGTATTAACATTCGAAATCTGCACAACATTATATTCGCGTCTCCGAGCAAGTCTCAGATACGTGTACTCCAGTCTATCGGGCGTGGGTTAAGGCAGAGTGATGATGGTTCAACTGCTAAATTATATGATATAGCGGATGATCTACATATAGGTAAGAAAGCAAACTTTACTCTTCGCCATAGTGCAGAAAGAATAAAGATATATACTAGTGAAAAGTTTCCTTATAAGATAACTCAGGTTGATATATGATGAACGAATTAGATTTTGCACAATTTAAGTTAGCAAGCGGACACGAAGTTGTCTGTGAAGTATTAGAGTGGACCGATCCTGCTATTCCAGACTCTAAAGAAATTATTATTAAAAATGTTATGCAGATAATTAATGGTCAAGTCAACGAGTCTGGTGAAAGCATTTTCATGTTTCGTCCTTTCGTTAATTTCTGTGAAGGCGAGAAAGAATATATGGTGATGGATATGAGTCATGTTCTTACGGTGAATCGCCCTAACAAACATCTTGCTGCCGAGTTCATGTATGCAGTAGAAGAGATGAATGCTATTGCTCAGGATAGGGATGATGAAGTTGCTGAAGCAGAAGAATTATTTGCACAGAACCTAGAGAAGAATAAAGGACGCTTAGAAGCATCGATGAAACGTGTTATGAGCAAAGATGGTGATAATGTTGTTCAGTTTCCTTTTATGAAGAATAAACCAGAAGACGATGATATTATTCACTGAGTGTCTAAAGAGTTTTTCTTTGTGATTAAAAACGTGCTAAGTGCATTATACTATAAATGAGAAAGGATGTCAACCTTTTTCTTTAATTATTTTTACTTCTTGACAATCGTTCATTAATAGTGTATAATGGACTCTATATTAAAAGAAATGGCATTATATTATGAAAATTGGTTTCACTTGCTCCGCATTCGATCTGCTACATGCTGGTCACGTACAGATGCTCCGCAACGCAAAAGAACAATGTGAATATCTTATAGTAGGACTTCAAGTTGACCCTCAACTAGATCGCCCCACAAAGAACGCACCCATCCAAACTATCGTTGAACGCTACACGCAACTTCAAGCGTGTTCGTATGTTGACGAGATTGTTCCCTACAGCACCGAGCGTGACCTCACTGACATTCTTTCTATGTACGATATAGATGTACGTATACTTGGCGAAGAATATAAAGATAAAGAATTTACTGGCAGAGACCTCTGTCGCAAGCGCGGTATGCATATCTACTTCAATGAAAGATCCCACAGATTCTCTTCGTCTGATTTAAGACAGAGAGTGGTTGACAATCAGAAAGAAGTAGTGTATAATAAACCAACAAACGAAGTTACACAAACCCTTAACCCGAGTAAGCAAAGATAATGAAAGAACCAACAAAGAAACTAAAACCGAAAGAGAAACCGCATTACGTTAATAATGCTCTGTTCTCACAGTCGGTAGTAGACTATGTTGCATCTAAGAATGCCGCAGTAGCGAAGGGCGAAGTACCACCAATCGTCACTAACTACATTGCGGAATGCTTTTTAAAGATATGTGAAGGACTATCACACAAAGCAAATTTCGTCCGATATACGTATCGCGAAGAGATGGTAATGGATGCTGTAGAAAACTGCCTTAAAGCAATTGAAAACTATAATCTGGAGACTGCTACACGAACTGGTAAACCTAATGCATTTGCATACTTCACACAGATTAGTTGGTATGCGTTTCTTCGTCGTATCGAGAAAGAGAAGAAGCAACAGGACATTAAAGTACGCTACTTGTCAGAGAGTGGTTTGTCCGAACTAGTGAGTAGTGAATTGCTTGATGCAGGAGTACAACAGCAGACACAAGCGTTTGTCGAAGAGTTGCGTGGTAGAATCGACTATGTTAAGTCCAATGATAGACTCATTAAAGAGTATGCCAAAGACACCAAGCGTAAACGTCGAAGTCGCTCTGTTGATTCTGATTTGACTGGTCACTTTGAGGAATAACGGTGAAGATTGCTTTTCTAAATGACACCCATTGTGGTGTAAGAAATTCTTCTGAAGTCTTCATGGACTATCAAGAGAGATTCTATCGCGATGTATTCTTTCCATATCTGAAAGAGAACGGTATTACTAAGATTGTACATCTTGGTGATTATTATGAGAATAGAAAGACCATTAACTTTAAGGCACTAGAACACAATCGTAAGATATTCCTAGAGAAACTTCGTGAGTATGGTATACACATGGACATTATCCCGGGCAATCACGATGTGTACTACAAGAACACGAATCAACTGAATGCTCTAAAAGAACTACTCGGACATTATATGGCAGAGGTTCGTATCATCGAAAAACCTACTGTTGTTAATTATGATGGTCTTGATTTTGCACTTGTTCCGTGGATAAACCAAGATAACGAAAAGCACACGATGGAGTTTCTTGCTACGTGTAAAGCATCTCATGTAGGTGCGCACTTGGAGTTAGAAGGGTTTGAGATGCAAGCGGGTATCCCTTGTGTACATGGTATGAAATCATCGACGTTCGATAGATTCGAAATGGTTCTATCTGGTCACTTTCATACCAAGTCACAGCAAGGACCTATTCATTATCTTGGGTCACAGTACGAGTTCTTCTGGTCTGATGCACATGATCCTAAGTACTTCCATGTCCTAGACACAGACACTCGTGAACTGACACCTGTACATAATCCACTACGTATCTTTGAACGTGTGTACTATGATGATACAGTAGAGAAAGCAGACTACAAGTATGGCATTGGTGAACTACCTGACGTAGACCATAAGTATGTTAAGTTAGTTGTAGTGAACAAATCTAAACCTAAATTGTTCGAGAAGTTCGTGGATCGTTTACAGATGAAACAGATACATGAACTGAAGATCGCAGAGAACTTTTCTGAGTTTATGGGTGATGATGTTGATGATGATAAAATAAATGTTGACTCTACCGAAGATTTGTTGTATACTTACATAGACGCTGTAGATACAGTCTTAGATAAAGATCGTATCAAAGGCGAAGTTCGACAATTAATGATTGAGGCACAGACCCTAGATATAGTATGATTATTTTTAAAAAACTAAGATATAAGAATTTCTTATCGACCGGTGATAGTTTCACTGAGATCCAACTGAATCGTTCTAGGTCTACTCTTGTAGTAGGTCAGAACGGTGCAGGTAAGTCTACGATGTTGGATGCTCTGTCATTCGCACTGTTCGGTAAGGCACATCGGAGTATCACGAAGAATCAGTTGATCAATTCTATCAACAATAAAGGAACTGAAGTTGAAGTAGAGTTCTCTGTTGGTGTAAGTGAGTATAAGATTCATCGTGGTATTAAACCTAACACTTTCGAGATATGGAAAGATAATGTTCTGGTCAATCAGGACAGTCACAACAAGGAGTATCAGTCAGTACTTGAGAAGAATATTCTGAAGTTGAATCACAAATCGTTTCACCAGATAGTTGTTCTTGGATCATCTTCATTTGTTCCATTCATGCAACTCCCTGCTCAACATAGACGAGATGTGATCGAAGACCTACTTGACATTAACGTATTCTCTAAGATGAATGGTATTCTTAAAGAGCGTATGTCTGTGCTACGTGAGAAGGGTCGGACTAATCAAGTTCAGTTAGAGTTGATTCGTGATAAGATTAAGAACCAAGAACGATATGTGAACACACTTCGTCTACTTAGTTCCGAACAGAAAGCGAAGAAGCAGGTAGAGATAACTGAGTTAGGCGAGAAGATTGATGAACGTATAGCAACTAATACTGCTGATCTTGAGCATGAACTGACACAAGTAAAGTCACAACTTGCTAAGATAAACAAGCAGAGAGTAGAGTTCGAGAAGTACGACCATCAGTTTCAGGTTAAACAGAAAGAACTTGCGAAGGAAATTAAATTCTATGAAAGTAATGACATCTGTCCAACCTGTGACCAGGACATCGAAGAATCCCTTAAATCAACAAAAACAGCACACGCACGAACTAAGGGAGAAGAACTCGAAGAAGGTAGAACCCAAGCGTCCACCAAAATCAACGAACTCGACGATAGACGTGGAAGTGTAGAGACGCATAGCAAGCAACTAGTCTCTGCTATTAATGATGTACATATCAGCAATGCTCAAGTGAACGAGTGGCAGAAACGTATGTCAGTTCTTCAGAATGACCTTATTAAGATTGATGAAGAGACAGCAAGTATTGATGAGGCATTAGAGGCGAAATCAGAACTCGAAGCGAGTAAGCAAGTTTTACATGATGAGCATATCGTGATTGCTGATGAAGGATCATACGGTGTTGTTATAGCAGAACTGTTGAAAGATACTGGTATTAAAACCAAAATCATTAAGCAGTACTTGCCTGTCATTAATAAACTTACGAATCAGTATCTCCAGATTCTGGACTTCTATGTCTCGTTTGACCTAGATGACACTTTCAAAGAAACTATTCGTTCGCGTCACCGTGATTCGTTCTCGTATGATTCGTTCTCTGAGGGCGAGAAGCAACGCATCGATCTGGCGTTACTATTTACTTGGCGTATGATCGCTAAGATGAAGAACAGTGTTGCCACTAATCTGCTGATACTAGATGAGACTTTTGATTCATCTCTTGATGCTGATGGTGTGGATAACCTGACTAAGATAATTGATAGTATGGATGGTGATTCTAGCATCTTTGTTATCAGTCATAAAGGAGCAATCCTGGAGCAATACTTTGATTCAAAGATTGAATTCATTAAAGAGAAAAACTTTAGTAAAGTCGCTTGACATCCCTAAAGTTCTATGTTATAATACACCCATAAACAAACAAACTGAGATATATTATGGAATTAACTGAAAAGACTATGCAAGTTCTCAAGAACTATGCTACTATCAATCCAAACATTGTGATCACTGAAGGCAATGTAATCAAGACTGTATCAGAAGCAAAGAATGTTCTAAGTTCTGTTGAACTAGACGTAACATTCCCACAGACGTTTGGTATCTATGAACTAAGCGAGTTCCTAAGTGTTCTATCTCTGGTAGATTCACCACGACTCAAGTTCGAAGACACTTATGTCCTTGTTACTGACAATGCTGGTCGTTCACGTATCAAGTACTTCTATTCTGATATTGATATGTTGACTACTCCTTCGAAAGACATCATTATGCCTGAGACCGAAGTTAAGTTTACACTAGATAGTGCCACTCTATCCAGTATCAAACGTGCGGCATCTGTTCTTGGTCATACTGAAATGTCAGTGACCGCATCTGATGGTGTTGTATCGTTATCTGTAATCGATAACAATGATCGTACCTCAAACGTATATTCTATTGATGTTGATGGAGTATTTGCTGAAGAGAAGTTTAACTTTATCTTTAACATCTCTAACCTTAAGATGGTTGATGGTGATTATGAAGTTGGTATTTCTAAGAAATTAATCTCACATTTTGTGAACAAAGAGAACGGCATCGAATACTGGTGCGCCCTCGAAAAATCTAGTACTTACGGAGAATAGTAATGAGTAACAATGTAGAAATGACAGACCTGGCGAATCGTATCACACGATCAACTGTTGCAGTAATCGACACAGTTGCTGCCCGAGGTGGATTTAAAGGTGAAGAACTAGCAACTATTGGACAGTTGCGTGATCAGTGTATCGCATTGATTCAGATTGTTGAAGACGCTCAGGCGCAAGCAGTAGAATAAAGATTGCTTGACTTTTGGTCTTGTCTGCTGTATGATTACGTATAGTAGACAAGACATTTTTTATATTATGAGGCACATATGAGCAAAGACTTTTTATGGGTAGAGAAATATCGCCCGCAAACAATTAAAGACACCATTCTTCCTAAAAAACTAAAAGACGTATTCCTTAAAATCGTAGAAGGCGGCGAGATGCCTAATATGCTTTTTACTGGTACTGCTGGTCTTGGTAAAACAACTGTAGCAAAAGCACTATGTAAAGAACTTGACTATGATTGTATTGTGGTCAACTGTTCTGAAGATGGTAACATCGATACACTTCGTGGTAAGATTAGACGCTTCGCATCTTCGGTATCTCTTGGCGGTGACGTTAAAGTTGTTATCCTAGATGAGGCAGATTATCTTAATGCTCAATCAACTCAACCCGCACTACGTGGTTTCATCGAAGAGTTCGCTGACAACTGTAGATTCATCTTAACTTGTAACTTCAAGAATCGTATCATCGAACCTATCCATTCTCGCTGTGGTGTATATGAATTCAATACATCTAAGAAAGACATGGGTCAATTGTGTGGTCAGTTCATGGAACGACTCAAGACAATTCTTGATACCGAAGGTGTTACGTACAGTGATAAACTGATTGCTAACATGATTATGAAACATGCTCCTGATTGGAGAAGAGTGATTAATGAATGTCAACGCTATTCAATGGGTGGTCAACTAGACTCTATTGCTATCGATAGTACTGATAGTGAAGTCGATCAACTGTTCGCCGCGCTGAAAGCAAAAGACTTTAAGAAGATGCGCTCATGGGTCGTTAATAATGTTGATGTAGATACCTCGACTATCTTCCGTTCACTATATGACAAGATGTATGATAGAGTTGATCCGTCATCTATTCCGCAGTTAGTATTAATTCTTGCTGACTATCAATACAAGGCGGCATTTGTTGCTGACCATGAGTTAAACATTGTTGCTTGTATGACTGAAGTAATGGCAAATGTGGAGATGATCTAATGATTAACATATATGATTATGAAACATTAGGCACTGACTTGAACACTGCTCCTGTAGTGAACGTGGCGGCAATGACAGTTGACGAAGATATGTTTCTTTCTGATACTCCATACTCTTATATGGACTTAGTTGGTCTTGCTAAGATAATGAAGTTTGATGTCAAAGAGCAGGTCGAGAAGTATGGACGTATTGTAGATAAGAATACACTCGCGTGGTGGCAGAAGCAAGGAGAAGCGGCAATGTCGCAACTCAAACCTCTGTCAACAGATGTATCAATCACAGAACTGCCAGTGTTTCTTCGTGCAACAATGACACCTGGTCAATTAGTTTATACGCGAGGCAACACTTTCGATCCTGTTCTCACTACATCTATATGCAATCTACTAGACGCATCAGAACCCTACAGATTCTGGGATGTTCGTGATACTCGTACTATGATTGAAGGCATTGCAATTGGTCATGGTATTAATATCAATAACTCATTCGTACCTAAGGGCGTTAATGATGGTGACTTCATTGCTCACAACCCTGCACACGATATCGCTATGGATATTTTCAGAATACAGCAATTGCTAAGAGGCGTATTCTACAATGAACCTTTCTAGTATGGAACTATAATCATGTCAATTACACCTGATAATATATTATACTTGCCCGAAGGTATCGATCTAAGAATATGTCCTAAGAATGGTTTCACCTCTATAAAGGGATTTCATCAACAAGTGTTGAGAGTTGTGTTACCACAGAATACTCTGGCACAAGAACAATACGAGTTCGAACACGTTAGAGGTGGTCCATCATCTTGGAGGCAACTTCAAGTGTTGAAATATGGCAATCAATTTGATATTCCTTTTAGATTTGATAGCATACGATTTGCAATCAAGCGTGATCCTATAGAGAGATTCAAATCTGCTGTTGAAATGCTTCAGTTGCAGGCGTATAGTAACTATGCAACGCCCGAAGACGTGCCTCTGATCAACAAAGATTATGATAGATATAGTAGTGTGAAATTATTACTTGATGATCTCTATACTGGCAAAGTTCTCAATACGCATTTCTGGACTCAGACTTTGTATATGGGTACACCGAAAGATTATGATTATGTTTATGACCTAGAAAATATTGAAGAATTTTATAAACATGTTCTTTCATTTTATGGTATTGACTATGATCGAAAAGTATGGTATACTCATAGAAATATTTCAAACAACTCTGATCCTATTCGCACAGAAATATTGTTTGATGAGATTAAACCAAATAAAGAACAACAGAGACAAAACATATCGTATATGAAACATTATGAAGTATATGATAAAGAAGACTTGATTACTTCTCATATGTCAGCAAGTGATTATGCTAGAGTGAAGAAGTTATATAAAATTGATTATGATAATGGATGGTATTGATGAACCCTTTTGATTATGTGATGGCGATTAATCTAAGTAAGAAAGACCTGATGGTAGATGACCTGACTGAGAAGGGTTATGCTCCATATATGGTAAATAGATCCCTTTCTTACTTCCCAGACACTGTTGCTGTTGCTAATGCTATGAATCAGCACTACTCTATTGACAAAAAACTACAATTTCATTTTCTACTAAATATAGTTAGAAAGAGGAAGCGGTTCTCTAAATGGGATAAAGCGACCAAATCTGATGACGTGGATGCAGTTAAAGAGTATTATGGTTATAGCAACGAGAAAGCAAAGTCTGCTCTTAAACTCCTCACACCCGACCAAATAATAAGTATTAAGAAAAGGATCTATAAAGGTGGAAGGAATTAAATTATGGACATCGTCCGATATGTTAGAAGTTATTCTTCAAGAACCCGATGACTTCTTAAAAGTACGCGAGACTCTGACACGAATGGGTGTTGCCTCACGTAAAGAAAATAAACTGTTTCAGTCTTGTCACATTCTACACAAGCAAGGCAGATACTTCATTGTACACTTTAAAGAACTATTTCTACTAGACGGAAAGAAGTCTAATTTAGAAGAGATGGATCTACTACGAAGAAATAGTATTGCTCAGTTGTTAGCAGATTGGGGTTTAGTAAGCATCGTTGATAAAGAGATGGTTGCTGAATGCGCACCGCTAAGACAGATTAAGATTATTTCTCACAAAGAAAAGAGTGAGTGGGAGTTATGTCCCAAGTATAATATAGGTAACAAGTGACAGTAGAAGAACATATACACAGGATGGAAGAACTCTTCGGAGAACTTCCTAATCCTGATCACAGTCCAATACAGTTTCAATACTATGTTGACCTGTACAAGTTTTATACGAAACAGGGTTACTGTTAGTATAAATAAGCGCGTAGATGCGGATGGTCCGGTCTACATTTTTATCTTGCTTTTAATTAAGGAGAAGCACTATGACGAACACAACGAGTATCAAAGTACCCAGTCTATATCCACGAGCATCATTTGTGGGTTTTGACCACCTCTTCGCTGAATTAGATTTTGTCACGAGAAATGCCAAAGACACTTACCCTCCACATAACGTAGTAAAAATCAACGAGTTTGATTATGTGATAGAGATAGCAGTCGCGGGTTTTGAGATGGACGATCTTATCATTGAACAGGACGAGCGAACTTTGAATATAGCAGGCAATCAACAAAGTGTGGATGCGCCTGTTGAATACCTACACAAAGGTATTTCCACTAAAAAGTTTCAACGAACTTTTCGACTTTCCGAGTATGTTGAAGTAGTAGGAGCGACTCTGGACAAAGGTATCCTTGTAGTTAATCTAAAGGTCGAATTGCCCGCAGAGAAGCGTCCACGTAAAATTAAAATCAATTAATTTTCGTGGAGAAAAAAAGAAATGGCAACGTCTAAAGTAGACAGGGTCGGTTCTTGGTTAATAGGTTCAATGTGTACTATCGCATTGTTCGTATCAATCACAGCACTGATTTAACAGTCAAGAAAACTCGGGAGGTGAGATGCCTCCCAACTTTTAGGATGAACTAATGATTGAAGCATATATGGGTGTTGATCTAAACAATCCACTCGCAGTAAAGTACAACGAATTATCCCTCAAATCTTTTGAATGCGTATCTGACGTACTCAACATAAACGTAATACAATGTATAACACCAGATACATTATTCCCACATCTTACGTTATCAAAACATAAAGACAGATCACCACAAGAAATAGCACATATTCATTCAACCTTCAGACTCATGCGACGAATCTCTCGTGGCGAACGTCTATGGATTATGGAGCATGATGCATATTTAATCCCGGAACAGGTTGACATGTTCAGGCGTATTATGTTAAAATATACAGAGATGCCAACATGTAATATTGGTATTGCGCTTGAGTGTTACACAGTTATACCACAGATTGCAGAGATGTTTTGTGAACATGTTATTAATGACGAGATGCACAACTGTCGTGGACCTATGAGTATACTCCACTCTGTCACTGACTTTTACTGTAAAGCGAACAACAATAATCGATACAATGTTTATTGGCCAAAGAAGGGCATGGATAACAAAACTGGCGTTTCAGTTAATGTTTCTCATGCTCACACTCGACCCAGTGTAGTACTTGATAGTCCTATTACTCAGTTAATAGATGAGAATCAAGGTTGCACAGTAACAGATAGAACTAGATTCCAAGGAAAAGAACGATACTACAATTCAAAGACACACCCAAACTTTCACTTCGTTACATTATAAATCGCTTGACTGTCCGCGCCATGTGTGTTATAATGGTGTCTTATACTATGGAGAACCTATGAACTTTTACACAAATGTGACCCGATACGGTAACAAATTACTTTATCGTGGATATGAAAACGGTGAGCGCGTAGAACTACGCATACCTTATCAACCCACAATGTATGTTACCTCACGTAAGGCGACTGGCAAATACAATACACTCTACGGTGTTCCTGTCGAACCTATGCAGTTCGATTCCATGAAAGAAGCAACTGAATTCACCAAGCAATACGAAGGTGTGAAGAACTTCGATGTTCACGGTCAGTCTAACTTCGTAACCCAATTCATTAGTGATGCATTCCCTCAAGAGGACATCAAGTGGGATCTCAGTCAAATTAACATATGCTCAATCGATATTGAGGTGAAGTCTGATCAGGGTTTCCCTAAACCTCAAGAGGCGGCACATCCTATTACCGCTATTGGTGTCAAGAACAATAAAAGCGATGTTTACACAGTATGGGGTCTTAAAGATTATGATCCAACTCTGAATGACTTAGAAGTGACGTACTTTAAGATGATCGACGAGAAGGCGTTGATTCGTGCTTTCTTGGACTGGTGGGGTGCTAACTGCCCTGACATCGTTACTGGTTGGAACTCAAAGGGGTTTGATATTCCATACCTAGTCAACCGCACTCGTAATATAATCAATGATGATGCTATTAAAGCATTCTCTCCATGGAAGTTAGTTCAAGCGAGAGAAACTAAAACTGCTTACGGTGTTGACCAGACTTATGATCTTATGGGCATTGCGCAACTCGACTACCTTGAATTGTTTAAGAAGTTTGGTAAACTGACATACGGTGAGCAAGAGTCCTACAAACTGGATCATATTGCTCAGACCATACTCGGTGAAGCAAAACTATCATACGAAGAACATGGTAATCTTCACACACTATACGAAGAAGATCACCAGAAGTACATCGACTATAACATTAGAGATGTTGAGTTGATCGTGCGATTCGAAGAGAAGATGGGTCTAATTGCTCTTGCTCTTACTATGGCATACCAGTCTAAAGTAAACTATGCAGATACATTCGGCACAACTTCTATCTGGGATTCTATCATCTACAATCAGTTGATTAAGAAGAATGTTATTATTCCACCTAAACCTCCTCTGGATCACGATGTTAGTCGTATTGTTGGTGGTTACGTGAAAGAACCCCAAGTAGGATCACATAACTGGGTAACATCATTCGATTTGGCATCTCTGTATCCTAACATCATTGTGCAGTACAATATGTCACCCGAGACTATGTGCTATGACGAAGATATTCCTACCGCTATTGCCGCTAACGGTGCTTCGTTCCGCAAAGATAAAGAGGGTATTATTCCTAACGTGATTCGTAAGTTCTATGATAATCGTGTTACTATCAAGAAGAACATGCTTGCGGCACAGCAGAAGTATGAGATTGAACCCACCCATGAACTCGTGAATGAGATTGCAACGCTGAATAATCAGCAGATGGCGATTAAGATTTTGATGAACAGTCTCTACGGTGCGCTTGCTAATAAGTACTTCCGTTACTTCGATCAGCGTATCGCCGAGGGTGTTACTATGTCTGGTCAACGTGCTATCAAGGTAGCAGAGGTAGCAGTCAATGACGAGATGAACAATCTCCTCAAAGATAAGAAAGATTATGTTATTGCTATGGATACTGACTCCTTGTATATCAACATGGAATCTTTGGTGACGAAGTTCTCGCCTGCTGATCCTGTTAAGTTTCTTGATAAGATATGCGGCGAACATTTCGAGAAAGTTATTGCTGGTGCATATGAAAAACTAGCGAACGACACTGGTGCATACATCAATCGCATGGTGATGGAGCGAGAAGTTATTGCTGATCGTGGTATCTGGTTGGCGAAGAAGCGTTACATCCTAAATGTACATAACAACGAGGGTGTCCAGTACGCAGAACCCAAACTCAAGATGATGGGTATCGAAGCAATCAAGTCATCCACTCCTATGGTCTGTCGTAAGAAGTTCAAAGAAGTCTTTAAGGTTATCATCGAAGGTACAGAAGAAGATACTCAGAAGTTTATTTCAGACTTCAGAAGCGAGTTTAGTTCTCTCAATCCCGAAGATGTTGCATTCCCCAGAGGCATCTCGGATCTTACTAAGTATAAGGATCGAAAGAATATTTATGGTAAGGGCACTCCAATTCATGTTCGTGGCGCCCTTCTATATAATCACTACGTAAAGAAAGCAGGAATGACTGACAAATATGAGACGGTTAAAGATGGTGAGAAGATTAAGTTTATCTACCTGAAACAACCTAATCGTATTAAAGAGAATGTTATTTCATTCCCAACTACTTTACCAAAAGAACTTGGACTCCATCCTCAGATTGATTACAATTTACAGTATGAGAAGACCTTTCTTTCACCACTTGAACCCATTCTGGCGGCAGTCGGATGGAGTTCTGTACCAAGAGCATCACTAGAGGAGTTCTTTTAATGAAATTAGATCATCTGTCATTCCCCGACATAGGTTGGGGTTATATGCCACCCACAAAGCAAGTGTTTGCCGCATTTGAGTTTGTGCAAGAACACTATAAACCAAAGTCTGTATTGGAGATTGGGTTTCATATTGGTCATTCAACTACTTACCAGTTAGACATATACAAGGATGCAAGAATTGTTGGTGTATCTCCTGACAATGAAGTAATTGGTAAACCAGGTGATTGCACCGATCCTCAAGTTAGAAGGGATATGGTAGGGATTCTGAATGAGTTATACATCAATCGATTCACATGGGTACCAGGTAGAACGAAGGACGTTAAAGGTAAATTGGTCGATGAGTATGTATTCGACTTTGCGTTGGTTGATGGTAATCATGCAGAAGCGGCGGCACTCTATGACATGGAAGTTATCTACGAGTTAGCGATCCCTAATCTACTGATAGACAACTGGGATCAAGCACCAGTAAAGTCTGCTGTAATCAAACATGGCAAGTATGAACTAGTAAAGGAGTTCGACTATGACCAAACTTTCAAAGGCAAGACTCAGACCAATCAAATGGGACTATTAACTCTTAAAAAATAATGGTTGCATTCTGAAATTAACTGTGTTATAATACATACTATGAAATACGAACTGACAATATTCCAATCTGCATTCGACAATAAGACTCACCGCAAGGCATCTTTTGATACTTGGGATGAGTTTGTTGGATTACTAGAAGCACTCTCAACAAAATATGGAGAAAAAGGTGGTAAAAACTCATCCGCTCTTATCAGTCCTGCCATTTTCGCAGACGGCACAACACGTAGCAACGTCAATACTTTACATTGGGGAGGTTGGTGCGCAGTTGATGTTGATAAGCATAGTTTCCTTCCTGACTTGGACATTCTAAAGAATGAACTTACATCTCGATTTAGTGATCTGGATTTCGTGTGCTATTCTACTGCTAGTTCTCGCGACGACTATTATAAGTTCCGTCTTGTCTTCAGAATTGAAGAGACTATCCCAAATGATAAAATCAAGTCATTTTGGTACGCCCTCAATACCGATATTGGAGAAATCGGTGACCCGCAGACAAAGGATCTTGCAAGGATGTATTACATTCCTGCAGTGTATCCAGGTGCTAATAATTTTTTCTTCAAGCATTCTGGTGGTAATGGCATTGATCCAACTGCTCTTATAAGTAAACATCCATACGTTACAAAGACTGGCAATTCTTTTCTGGACAGATTGCCCGAAGAAATGCAACAAGCAGTAATACAGCATCGTAAAAATTCGATGACTGCAACAAACATCTCATGGACAGATTATCGCGACTGTCCATTCTTTCCGAAGCGTCTTGCTATAGAATATGGTTCGATTGCTGAGGGAGGGTGGTATCACAAGATGTATCAAATAATGGTTGCTACAGCAGGTACGGCAATCAAGCGAGGTTATCCTATCACTGCCAAGCAAGTTGCAGATTTATGCAGACAACTTGACAATGACAATGGAAAATGGTATACTACTAGACCGCTAGAAGTTGAAGCGGATCGAGCAGTTGAATATGCGTATAGAAATAATTAATTTAATGAAAGGTAAAAATGTATGAGTGATATTAGAGATATTAGTGAAGGTGAGTTGGTAGAAGGAACGGGATCCGGACCAACGATGCATTCAGAATCTTTAACACAAGAACAGGCAGATATGATTTCGGCAGGTCGAGGTGAAGAAGTGACACAACAGTTAGATAATCAAGCGGCAGCGAAAGAATCAGGCGGTGGTGAACAACAGAAGATTCGTATTGGTGTTGTCGGTGACAATGCAGTCGCTCAAGCAATGCAATTAGCATTCGATGTTAAGTCAGTAGAGACTATGCACGTTTCTGGACTAGAGGGTATCGACGATCTAGTTGATTGGAAACCAGGGATCACATTCTTATGTACTCCGGTTCCTCTATTGAAGAATGATTCAGTGGATGATGCCGAACTTATCAACATGACTAACAAGTTGATTCGTGGTTGTGGCAGTGGTGTATGTATCAAGACTAGCATCAATATCGAAACTATTGAGCGTCTGATTAAAGCATTATCGTATGAAATTATGGTAAAGAAAGTTACATACAATCCTGTTATGGGTGATGATACTGACATTGGTAACATTCTATCTCCTGAAGTAGAGTATTTCGGTGGTGATCCAGCAGTTATTCCAGAGCATATGAAGATTATTCAACACACTAGTGTATTTTCTGCACAGCAGGTTATTACTGGTTCTATCTTCGAAGTTGCATATGCTAAGTTGGCAGTAGCAGGTTTCAAAGCAGTGAAGCAAACATACTTTAATCAGTTGCATGATGCAATTATGGACACCGGTGGTGCTAATCCATCTATCGTTCGCCGTATGATTGAGAAAGCGCCTGAACTGATTGATCGTTCTGTAATGATTCCGACGTTCATTCGTGGTCGTACTGATGCTGGTATTAGTTACAAGCAAGCGCGATCCTTTGGCGGAGAGTTCGAGAACGATGTTCGTATGTTCGCCAGCACGACTGATAAGTTGCCCTTATTGGATGAATGTATTAACTACAAAAATCTGAAGGATTAATATATGTCTGTTATGGATAAATTGAAAAAGAACTCAAAGATTAAGGGCACCAATGTGTTGTCCAAGTCCGAGTTCTTCGGTGAGAAAGAGATGTGTTCTATTGATGTGCCCATGTTAAATGTGGCACTATCAGGTAAACTTGATGGTGGTTTGGTGTCTGGCATGACTGTACTTGCTGGTCCATCGAAGCACTTCAAGACATCATTTGCTTTAAAGATTGCCTCTGCTTATCTGAAATCAGATCCTGAAGCAATCATGTTGTTCTATGATTCTGAGTTTGGTTCACCGCAGTCGTACTTCACTGCATTCGGCATTGATGTGGATCGTGTACTCCATACTCCTATTCGTAATGTCGAAGAACTGAAGTTTGATTTGATTGGTCAACTTGAGAGTATCGAGAAGAAAGATAAAGTAATTATTGTTATTGATTCTATTGGTAACCTAGCGTCCAAGAAAGAACTTCAAGATGCTATTGATGAGAAATCTGTTGCTGATATGTCTCGTGCTAAAGCATTGAAGGGTCTGTTCCGTATGACCACTCCTTACTTGACCATGAAGAATATTCCTTTACTTGCTATCAATCACACTTATAAAGAGATTGGTCTGTTCCCTAAAGACATCGTTGGCGGTGGTACTGGCATTTATTATAGTGCTGATAACATCTGGATCATCGGTCGTCGCCAGAACAAGACGGGTACAGAAGTGATGGGTTATGACTTCATTGTTAAAGTAGAGAAGTCTCGGTATGTTAAAGAGCAGTCTAAGATTCCTATCACGGTAACGTGGGAAGGTGGTATCGAGCAGTATTCTGGTCTACTTGACATTGCACTTGGCGGTGGTTATGTTACTAAACCATCTAATGGTTGGTATCAGAAATCAGGTGAAGATACTAAAGTTCGTCAGAAAGATACTCTCACCGCAGAGTTCTGGGCAGACATTCTTAATCAGAAAGGTTTCCAAGATTTAGTCGAATCAACCTACTGTATCGGTAAGCGATCAGAGATTGACCTTGACGCATTGATCGAGGAGGGTTAATGACTGCTATGGTAGAAGGGACTGACTACGAGTTGGTCCCTGCTGATGGTACTGAAGCACTGAATGACCAAGCGTGGGATGTACGTCTCACGACTGGTTCGTTCGTTGAAACTGTATTAAGATTCGGTAATATTAAATTTAATGCAGAAGATGGTTGCTTAAACTTCAGTTTTATGATACAATCAACACCTGACTCCAGTATTAATGAAGAAGACGCTGGATTACAGGAACACGCTGGTGCTATACTAGAAAGTATCCTAGAGACGGCCGCACAAGAAGGACAACTACAGTTAGGTGACCCTGACTCTGAGGAATAGAATTGAAGATTGACTTAGAACAAACTATATTAAGAAACTTGTTGACGAATGAACCTTACTTGCGTAAAGTTATTCCTCATCTGAAAAAAGAGTACTTCGAAGGTGTTTACTCTTTATTGTTCACTGAAGTCACTAAGTTCGTTAGTAGGTTCAATGCGTTACCTACTATCGAATCATTCAAGATTGAAATTGACCAATGTGATTTATTCACCGAACAGACTTACACCCACGCGATGGATATTCTGCCAACCATCTTCACTCACTCACCTGAGAACGAAGATTGGTTGTTAGAGTCCACTGAGAAGTGGTGCCAAGATCGTGCTGTATATCTCGCTATCATGGAATCGATTGCAGTCATTGATGGTAAACACCAGACGTTTACTAAAGATGCTCTGCCTGATATTCTCACTGAAGCACTATCAGTATGTTTTGATAACAATGTAGGTCACGATTATCTCGAAGATGTCGAGGGTCGTTATAACTTTTACCATGAGCAAGAAGAACGACTGCCGTTTGACTTGTCACAGTTCAATACTATCACTAAGGGTGGATTACCCAATAAGACTTTGAATATCTGTCTTGCTGGTACTGGTGTTGGTAAGTCTCTGTTCATGTGTCACGTGGCAGCAAATGCTTTATCACAAGGACGTAATGCTCTATACATTACTATGGAGATGGCAGAAGAGCGTATCGCAGAACGTATTGATGCTAACTTACTGAATGTTCCTATTGACCAGTTAGAGAATATGTCGCAGAAGATGTTCAGTGATAGGGTCAATAAAGTTGCTTCGGGTACTAATGGTAAGTTAATCATTAAAGAGTATCCAACTGGTGCGGCACACAGCGGACACTTTCGTGCATTGTTGAACGAATTAAAGTTGAAAAAGAAGTTCGTTCCTGATATAATATTCATTGACTACTTAAACATATGTGCGAGTGCGAGAATGAAAAGTATGGGTGGAGCAATCAACTCTTATACATATATTAAAGCAATTGCCGAAGAGTTACGCGGTCTTGCTGTAGAGTTCAATGTTCCTATTATGTCTGCGACTCAGACTACACGATCTGGATTTGGTAACTCTGATCCCGGTCTTGAAGATACTAGTGAATCATTCGGACTACCCGCAACTGCTGATCTAATGTTCGCATTGATTAGTAACGAAGAGTTGTCAAGTCTCAATCAAATCATGGTAAAGCAGTTGAAGAATCGTTACAATGATCCGAACGTCGAGAAGCGTTTCGTTATTGGTGTTGATCGTTCTAAGATGCGCCTCTATGATATTGATCCTTCGGAGCAGACACTTGCTAATGATGTACCTCAGATGAGTACACCAAATGGTAAGGATCTATCCGGCATCAAAATGTTCTAGGAGAATAGAAATGGATCCAGTTTTACATACATTATTAGCAATTAGTTGCATGGTAGTATCATTCTATGTAGGTAAAGCAGTAGGAGTAAGAGAGGGGATGTCAGATGTATGGCAGTCCCTGCTTACATTATTTAAAGCAAAGAGTATCGAAGTCGATGATGACCTGAACATGTTCATTACTGATTACGATGGAAACGATAGAAAAATTAATTAATAGGAATTATATTATGTTAGTCCCAGATACAATGTTTTATATGAGAGTACCATTTTTTAGCGACGATGCAAATCCATTCGCGTGGTCGTACAAGACCAGCAAAGATTTATTTGCAGGAAAGAATGTGATCATCTTTGGTCTACCAGGAGCGTTTACACCCACTTGTTCTAATGAGCAACTACCTGGTTATGAGGGACTTTATAATGAGTTCATGGAAGCGGGTATTGATGAAGTGTGGTGCACCTCGGTGAACGATGCTTTTAGTATGTTCCAGTGGGCAAAGAATCTTGGTATTGAGAATGTTAAGATGTTGCCTGATGGCAATGGAGACTTCGCAGAGAGTCTAGGTATGTTAGTTGACAAGACTAATCTTGGATTCGGTAAGCGTTCTTGGAGATACTCTATGCTAGTTCAAGATATGAGAATTACTAAAATGTTCGAAGAGCGAGGATTCGGTAATAATTGTCCTACAGATCCCTTTGAAGTATCAGATGCACAGACCATGTTAATTGAGGTGACCAAAAATGCCGAACTATAAATTTAGAGAAGACGAACTGATTGCTGAGTTCATGAAGTATATTGACCAGACTTATGGTGGTCATTATGGACAGGGCGGATTACAGTCGAGCGAAGTAATCGTTGATCGTGGTCATGGTATTGGATTCTTTCTTGGTAATGTTGACAAGTACAATGGTCGATATGGTAAGAAGGGTGCACCCGCAGACCACCGCAAAGATATTGTAAAGATTATTCATTATGGATTTCTTGCACTGTATGAACATGATCGCATACACTCAGAAGAAACTATGTCTGAAGATGACTGTGATTATGCTGTACCTGGTCCTACAAATCTCGATGAGTACACTTTATCATTTGACTTCCCACGTGAAGATTCCATCGAAACTAAGTTATCATTCGAAGATATAAATTGGTTGATTGAAAACTCAACTGATGATAGATCATTGAATGATGTTTCGCCTCAAGAGTGGGATAGAGTAGGCAAAGCATTTCTTGAAAAGGAATTAGCGAAGTGAGTGACATCTTCGATTTTGGATTCACAGCAGTTACAGAGGACGAACTTGAAACTGTAACTGTTGCAAAAGAAAGTGAGATTTTGGTTGCAAATAGGTTAGATATGTTGTATAATGGCATTCTACCATTGTTAGAGAACTTAAAGAAAAACCCAGAAAAAGATTACATTTATTGGCCAAATAGAACTGGCAAAGTAGAAGAGTTTGAAAAACACTTAAAGAAAATCTACCAAGGAGAATAACATTGCGATCAAACACTGCTCAAGTAAGGACACTACAGAGAAGACAGCGATCAGTATGGGATTTAATTGACAGACAAGACAAAGCGAGACTAATTAATAATGAGGTATTGGATGATAGAAGCGAGAATAGAGCAAGTAAAACAGTGGCACATAGATCGGAATCTGATTGATGGTGCAACTGACAAGGATCAAGTTTGTAAGTTGATTCAGGAAGTAGGTGAGTTATCCGATAACGTCTGTAAGAATTTAGATGTAGCAGACGATATTGGTGACATCATGGTAGTATTGATTAACATTGCAGAGCGTAATGGTTTATCATTAGAACATTGTTTAGATGTTGCATACGATGATATTAAGGATCGAAAAGGTCGAATGGTTGATGGTATATTTGTTAAGGAAGGTGATTTATGAATAAAGAAGAATTTTTATTAGCGGCACAAGTAGGCGTAGTTACAGTTCAGTTCGAGAAGATTAATGATGGCGGCACAAGGATCATGCCTTGCACCCTCAATCGAGCATTGTCTCAAGATAATGTACCCGAGATACTAGAACAGAAATCAGAAAACGATCACTTCGCTGTATGGTCATTAGACAAAGAAGCATGGCGATCTTTTCGAGTTGACACCGTGACTGACTGGTACGAGGGTTATCCACCCGAAGCATAAGAAGTTATGTTCTTATAACAAAACAATCTAAGCGAACTGTTGACAGCAGTTCGTTTTTTTGTTATAATAGTGTCTGATTTGATTGATTTGTAAAGGATATATTATGAGTGTTTTAGTTGATATGAGTACTGGACGTTTTGTTGAGTTTGGTTGTTTTGGCAATATTGCTGAGTATGTACAGAGTTTAGATTCTGCGGGTGTTGAACACACCTACCGCATCTTTCTGGATGCAGAAGAAGCATATGCCGAAGTGTCATAAGTTTCATGAATAATCACTATTCACAATAAAAATGTGGATAGTGTTGACAGACCAAGCAAACATTGATATAATAGCACCTGATTCGAACGATTACTGAGAGATATGATTATGGCGTATGTAAGTCAAGAAATGAAAAAAGAACTCGCTCCTGCTATCAAAGCAGTTCTCAAGAAGTACAACATGAAAGGTAGCATTGCCGTTCGTCACCACAGCGTGTTGGTTGTAAACATCAAGAGTGGTGCTTTAGACATCCTCGGTGCTTTGCCTGTCAGTGAGTACGGACCGCGTGATTACATTCAAGTCAACGAACACTGGATCAAAGAGAACTATGATGATGCCACTGTTGTTGCGTTCCTGACTGAACTGAAAGATGCGATGAAAGGACCAGAGTTCTTCGATGAATCTGATTCAATGACTGATTACTTCCACGTCAGTCACTACCTCTCTATGAATGTTGGAAACTACAACACTCCTTACATCTATACTCCCCTTGAACTGAAGAAGGCAGCATAAAATGAACGTAATGAATCTCGAATATATCGACAGTTTAGGTGAGAGACACATTGTATGGAACGTAGCAGATCCCGAGCAGTTGAAACGTAATCTGATTGCTCTGAATGTTCCTGCTGAGAATATTGAAATCTACGAAAAGGATGTATCATGAAACGACAACATAAGGTTATAATGCTTTTTCTACCCATGTTAATCTGGGACACGTACTACTTTTTGCTGAAGCATTTGTACAGATTAAGCACCAATATAGATAAAGTAGGCGGCAACAAAATAGATGAATTTATGGGTGAGGAATAGATGAGCAAGAAAATTGTAATTGCGGGTTATGGTCCAGTCGGACAAGCGATATACGCGGCACTAAAAGACCATCCTAAGATTGAACTTCTTATCGATGATCCTTACAAGGGTTTCTATGTTGATGATGAATTAATCGTCGAAGGTGTAATCGTGTGTGTTGCTACTCCTCAAGGCGATGACGGCAAGTGTGATACGACTGCATTAGAAGAGGTGTTTGCTAAGTATGGCGGTACAAAGTATTTGGTGAAGTCAACAACTGATCCAGTCTTCTTTGACATCCGTGATGAAAACATCACATTTAGTCCTGAGTACATTCGTGGTACGACTAGTTTCAACTATCTCAAAGATTTCACTGATTCAGAGTTTGCGGTCTACGGTGGTGGTGAGATGAGGTATTGGCACGAACTGCTTAAACCAGTTATGCCTAATCTGAAAGATGTTCGATTCTTGAGTACAGCATCTCAGGCAGCATTCACTAAATACTTCCTTAACTGTTATTTGGCGACCAAAGTATCATTCTTTAATCAGATGTGGCAAGTACTCGATGATTATAGAGGTGGCAGTCATGGCGATGGTGGTGCAGACTATGATTGTATTATTGATGCGTTATGTTTAGATCCGAGAGTATCTGACTCTCACACACAAGTGCCTGGTCCTGATGGCGAGTTCGGTTACGGTGGACATTGTTTCCCCAAAGACATGAGTGCAATGATTCAGGTAGGCAAAGAGTTGGGAACTGATATGACGTTCCTAGAAAATGTAATTGAAGCAAATAACAGAAATAGGAGGGTATAATAATGAGTGCTATGGATTGGGTTATGGTGCCCATTGTAATTTATTGCTCGTATAAGTTAGTTCTTTTCATGAAATGGTTTTGTAGAGCATACTGGACAGAGATTTTAGATGAAGACGAACGGTCGTTTTTTCGTGATCCTGTAGCGTACACAAGAAAGTCTGCTAAAGACGATAAGGACGAGAGTGATGGAACTGGGTGATTTAGATAGCGGACATTATATAGGAATAGTATTGATTACTGTCCTGATGTTTGTATGGTTAGCATTTGATTTAAGAGAGGATGATGATGATGAGTAAAATGATTGTATTGAATAAGTTTGTAGTAGTGAAAGAAGTAGCGGTAGCAGATACAGAATTAGCAAGTGGTATTATTCTATCGGGTGATATTACAACGGGTAATAAACCTGCTGAAGTGGTTGCTGTCGGTACTGAGTGTGAATACATTGTTCCTGGTATCAACGTGATCCTTGATTGGACCCAAGCAATGCCATTCGAAAGTGAAGGTGTAAAGTTAGCGGTTATTGCTTACGAACACGTTAAGGTGATTCTCAATGTCGATTAATATTGAGTTGGAACATGAGCAAGTCGATGCTATTATGGTGCAAGAGTTGACGCGACAGATTGATGACTTCGAAGCGAACAAGCATCCATCCGGCATGACAATATTTGATGACGATCCAGTGAAAGATGCTGTATTGATTCAACAACAGATCGATGCTATGCGCCTAGTTAGGGAATGGTACACTGCATGATTATCAAGATAGAGGTCGAGATCGATACTAATGATAACCGCGACCAGCAATCTATAATGGAATTAATAGAAATACTTAAAGACTTTGGAAGTCGAGAAACGGAGGAAGAGTAATGAGTTATGAGTTTACCAGCGAGAGTGTTAGCGAGGGGCATCCGGACAAGATAGCGGACCTCATCTCTGACAGTATCGCAGATTTTCTTATTGAGAAGAATCCAAACAATCGTGCGGCAATCGAAACCCTAGTGACTAGCAATACCGTGGTAGTTGCAGGCGAATATAAAAGTGATACTCCTATGTCGATGAAAACTCGGCATACAATTGAGGGTATTGTTCGTCGTGTTGTGGCAGAGATTGGGTACGAGCAAAAGAATTTTCATTGGGATACGCTAGATGTTGTCAATCTTATCCATGGACAGAGTGCTGATATTGCTTTAGGCACTGATGACTTTGGTGCTGGCGATCAGGGTTTGATGTTTGGTTATGCGTGTACAGAGACCGAAGACTATATGCCGAGTGCGATATATCACAGTCACAAGATACTTCAACTATTGACCGAAGAACGAAAGAGTGGTCGTGCTGAATATCTAGGTCCTGATGCTAAAGCACAGGTGACGATGGAGTACAACGATGATGGCACTCCTCTACGCATTAGTAAAGTTGTTTGTAGTAGTCAACACACAGAAGATTATCCATTCGATATTATTCGGACGTTCATCACCCAGATTGTCAAGCGGGCAATTACTGGTTACTTCGATGAAGATACAGAGTTCTTAATCAATCCGACTGGTAGATTCATCATTGGTGGTCCAGACGGTGATACAGGTGTAACTGGTCGAAAGATCATCGTAGACACCTATGGTGGATACGCACCGCACGGAGGTGGAGCGTTTAGCGGTAAAGACTGTACTAAAGTCGATAGAAGTGGCGCATATATGGCGAGATATCTTGCTAAAAACATTGTTGCCTCAACCTTTGCTGCCACTTGTACTGTTCAATTAAGTTATGCGATTGGTGTGAAAGAACCAACAAGTCTACACGTATTTGCTGACGGTAAGGTTAGAAACGATCTAGCGGCATTGATTCGTGAAAAAGTTGACCTAACACCAAAAGGAATCATTGACAAGTTCGACCTGTTTATGTTACAATTAGAACTTACTACTAACTATGGTCATTTCGGCAAAGCAGACTTACCATGGGAAAGACTTGATTTAGACTTAGGTGAATAATATGAAAGAAAAGTTCGTGAAAGCATATATGGATACTGCACATAGATTTGCACAGTTAAGCACTGCAAAGAGATTACAAGTGGGAGCGATCATTGTAAAAGATGATCGTATCATTTCTATTGGTTATAATGGTATGCCTTCAGGTTGGGATAATGTGTGTGAACATCAAGTTTACGCAAATGAATTTGGTATAGAGAAATCCTATACTAAGTCGCGACCCGAAGTTCTTCATGCTGAAGCGAACGCAATCACCAAGGTTGCACGTAGTTCTGAATCAAGTAAAGGTGCAACTCTATTCTGTACTCACACTCCTTGCATGGAATGTGCTAAGTTAATATATCAGAGTGGTATCGATACCGTCTATGTTGATACCGAGTATGTTGCAAGTAAGGGCAGCGGCAAGCAGTTTCTAATTGATTGTGGCGTAGAGGTAATTCAGTATGACAATGCCATGTGAAAGAACCCGAGCAGTTAATAATACTAGACAGTTTTTGATAGACTTAATGAACCCGAAATCAACACCTAGAGTGCCGAGTGAAGTAAGAAAGCAAGCGTATCGATGCCTAAGACATTATCCTGGCGAATACTATATGGAATTATCACAAGAACATTTATCAGAAGTGTGGGGAGAATCTAATGAGTAAGTTTGTTATGGTCGATTGTATCAGCACCTATCGTATGAGATATTGTGTTGAATTGAATGACAATGATCCGAAAGAGTGGGCGCTGGATACTGTAGTTATGGAGGAAGCGAAAGAGTTTTCTCAAGAGCATTTAGGTGAAATGATAACCTCTCATAGAGTATTATCTGATAAAGAAGAGGCATTCGAAATATTTCGAGAAGATAATGAATACCTTAAAGACATAAGCGAAGAGCGTTTTACTGAGATTGGAATAACTTTGATCGAGGACTATACTAAATGAAACCTTACTACCAATTTATATCTACACCGTATGAGTGTGATCTAGGCAGTTCGGTCAACAATCACATAGAGTTTTCTATTACTGATCGTGATGTTCCTCTACATGATATGCTAGAACAGTTTAAGTATTTCTTGCAGGCGACAGGTTACTGTATAAAACCCAATGAACATATTGAGATTGTAACTGACGAAGAAGAGTTCGAACAACCCTCTGAGCATAAATGGAAAGATGTGACCCGAGTAGAAGTCATTGATGATAATGGACGTGCTTATGTTGGTTATGGATTAGATAGTGTATCACATTGGGTACAAGATGATGGACAAACCCTTAAAATATTTGTAGAGAATGAGAAACTGGGACACGAGAGAAATCCGTTCAAGTATAATCCTGAGTGATGACGAACATTCATGAGATAAATGGTTAAACTGTTGACAACCCTCCGCTTTCTTGATATAATAGTACCCTAATCAAATGAAGAGAGTGAGAGAGATTATGTGTGGAACTTATACTGGTGAACATGAAGAGACTAAACCCACTAATGAATTTAGATATGCAAACTACTACGGTTACTCTGACGTTAGTCCGTATGAGATTACTAAAGTAATTTCTAGGCAAACTATGGAAGTTCGTCCTATGCAGGCGACTCTTGATCCTAACTTCAAATGTGAAACAGTTGTCGGTGGATTCTTCGGACACACTACTAACAACAACTCTCAAACTTACACCTACGAATCACTTGCAGATGCTCCTACGATGAGAATTCGATACAGCAAAGCGAAACGTGGTTGGTTCTCTGCTGGCGGTCAACGTCATCTTTTAGAAGATGCTCCTGTTCGCTTTTATGACTATAACTTTTAAGGAGATTGAAATGAGTAGAATGATCCAGAATGCAGTTGCAGTTGACAAAGTTCATAAACTAGTTGACCAGATGACAAAACTTATCGAGAAGCAAGGTGCTGATCAGTATCAGATTAACGATTCCTCGTACTCTCTTGGTTATCTCAAGGGTATGTTGACCACGCTATGCTGTAAGAATCCTCAAGTACTCGATCACGTTATCGAGACGATTGACTATTTAGAAGAAGCATAAAAGGTTATGTTCTTATAACAAAGTATTCTAAGTCAAGTGTTGACAGCACCCTTAGAATATGAGATAATGGTTGTACAAATTGAGTTGAGAGAGTTTATTATGTTTTGTATTGAAGGTCGTCATGCCAAACCAGAAATCGTCGAAGAGTATGTTGCGCGTCTTATGGGCGCTCTAAAAATTCATCGATTCACTTCTAAGTTGGTAACAGTCAAGTTCAAATCTGAACTTCCTAACTATGCTCAGGGTCTATGTGAGGGTGACAAAGATTACGCCTACATTCAGATCGGCAAGTTTGATCAGACCTTCCTTCAACAGATGCAAGCACTCGCTCACGAGATGGTTCATGCTCGACAGTTCTTACGTGGTCAATTGACTGCTGAAGGTGTGTGGAAGTGGAAGGGTCGCAATGCTGACAACTACGCTTACACTAACCAACCTTGGGAGAAAGAAGCATATCGCCTTGAACGTGAACTCTTTCTTGATTGTTTCCCCTTTGAGAAGATGGTATAATTATGGGACATTATGACGAACAACGCGAAGCAGATCGAAAGCAGAGAGTTCCACAAAGTAACACTCTTATTCGCAATGCAATTCAAACACCTGATGGCACGATCTTAGAATCGACACATCGGCACGACTACAAAGAATATAAGGATGCCAATGGGTTGACTTATATGGTTGATGGTGGATTAGAATACTGTAGACGTAATCGACACGACTCTGAACCTTATATTGAAATGAATCTGTATGATGATGAACCACATTCTGTACAGCGTGAAGTTCTGAAGTGGGGAACGTATGGTATCAATGGTGATCAACCACTCAAATGGTTATCTGTCGCTGAAATGGAGACTGGTCACATTGAAGCAGTGGTAAAGATGTCGAATGTGAGACCATTAATACGTGACTGTATGAAAGAAGAACTCGGACAACGGAATGATTCAGTAACATATGACTAAGAGTATCATAGTTGTGGATGATTTTCTCGAGGACCATATCATTGATTTGATGATAGAGTTCTATGATTCGAGTGCCTATATTCCTGATTATGATAAGTTAAGCAAACTAGACTGTGGTGAATGGAAACCTTCTAACGAATTAGTTCAACACGTTTGGGATGCGCAGAATGAGCAGTCGATGAAAATTGCGAATGCTGTAGTACATTGGGGAGACATCTATCGCTGGCCGATTGGTTCTGATATGGGTCTCCATAATGATGTAGCGAGTAAACATACTGTATTCACCTCGATATTATATTTGAATGATGATTTCGAAGGTGGGTTTACAGAGTTTGCGGACGGTACAAGAGTAGCACCGAAGAAAGGACGTATTGTGTTCTATGATGGAATACATTACTGGCACAAAGTAACACCGATAACGAAAGGAATACGATACACATTTGCATCGTGGTACCGAACAAACAATTAAATTTAATAATGAGGCAGTAAAATGATTAGTAGTCCAGCAGACCGTAAGAAAGTAAAAGACTCCATCAAAGAGTTATCCGATTCAATGCTACGTGTTGATAGTGAGAAAGATTTGCAGAAAGACATCGTTCAGGTGACGTTCGAAGATACTGGTGTTGATAAGAAGCATATCCGCAAACTTGCGGTGATCTATCATAAGCAAAGCATGAATGATGTTAAGTCGGACTACGAAGACCTCGAAGCACTGTACGACGAATTGTTCAAATAAATGGTTGCATATAGCACAGGGATGTGTTATAATATCATATATTATGAGGAGTTGGTGATGGGACGTTCACAGTCTAAAAGAAGTAATCGTAAGAATACTGCGAAGGATTTCAGCAACACTAATCCAGTAGCAAAGAACATGGAGAAGTTCAACAAACCTGCTACACACGTTGATAAGAAGAAAGAATCTAAGATCAAGGGTCTAGATGTAGACAAGGCGTGGTTAGACGATGAAATACGGTAGCATGACACACGACTTTCATGGTCGTAAAATCAAAAAGAAGAAAGCGCGTGGTGTTGTGTATGACAAGTACACACCACCGGCATTCAAAGAATTAGTTACTAGTGATGGACCCTACCAGAGAGAGACTAAGGTTTATAAATCTCTTGATGTTGGTACTGGTAATACTGAAAGAAAAGAACGAATGAACTATACTGGCACTCTTATCAAAGGTATTGCTACCATGCATAAGAGCAATGCGGTGCCAATCCTCAATCAACAAGATGCAATAGACATTGCAAACATGAGAAGATCCTGATATAATGGTAGATTATACACTGAAGACTAACTGGGATTGCCTAGCGACTCTGACGAAAAAGATTGAAGATGATAAGAAGTCCAAAGAGAAAGTGGTTTCTTTTGATGGACTTACGTTGACTACCAACAAGTTTACATATACGTTATTTGCTGGTGAATTGAATAGAACAAAGAGGACTAAATGATGGCAGAACGATACCGCGAAGAAACTACTGATTGGGGCGATTACAAGATAAGCAATCACATATATATTACTATGGGTGAGCAATTGTTAGGTTATATACCCAAAGGCGGTAAAGAGATGCGATTCTCTAAACCGAAGAAGCAATGGTCAGTATCGCGACGAAAGTTTCGTGAACTCACCAAGAAAGAAATAGCGTGGGTAAAAGAAAATGGTAACATACCGCAAAGTTAGTATATTAGCACTAGCAATATTAATGTCTGGATGTAATTTATTACCAGACAACTTCGATAATCAAGAGTTTGGTTATCTCGCAGAACTTCATGTATCTGCATCCGTAACACCAAGTCCCTGTGATCAAGACGAACTAAAAGAAATACATCGTCTAGCATCCGTTCTCACTACATACAGTGAACATACACTAAATGATAATACCACACTAATCTATAGTGAGATTCAAAGTCTCACGGGTGAGTTGTTGGACAGGGAATCACCTAGTAGAACCTACTGTAAAATGAAACGAAAGAGTATCCGACAAGTGACTGACACAGCACTATCGGTATTCGGAACGAGGATAAAGAAATGAGTGCATTATTAGACGATTGGGAAAAGAAAGCAGAAGTTCATATTCATGAGTTGAAGAGTTACCTGGATAATGGTGAACTTGCACGAGATGAGTATGACGAGTTAGTAAAAGATGTTGCTGATACTTCGACTATCATTAAACTACTTGACAATGAAAAGGATAGAATCCTCGCGGCGACGATTGCAGAAGGACTAATGGTTCTTGCAGGTGCGCTATGATAAGTAAAATACTGTTCGGTGTGATACTGAGTGGTTCTATAGGTTTCTATCTGTTCTATACGTTTGCGCATCTACCATTAGTCACTAAGGTGGAGCAACAGCAGTTAGTTCTACAGGCACAAGAGTTTCGCCAGCAAGAACAGATTGCTACTATAGACGCACTTCAGAACAATCTAACCAAGACTAGTGAAGCACTAAGCACACAGTCGGCACGTAACTCAGAGATTGAGGGTGAGATGTCTCGGTACATGAACATCTTTCGTAGACACAACCTAAGTAAATTAGCGGCAGCAAAACCTGGACTAATTGAACCACGTATTAACAAGGGGACCAAGAATGTATTTGACAGCATCGAAGAAGATTCTGCTTTTATCAGCAATCTTAATTAGTACAGGTTGTTCGTTATTTCCTCAAGCACCTAAAGTTATTCCAGTTGAGATTCGTACTATAGAGGTAAAGATACCTATTGTGCATCCTACTCTGCCTCGTGCAATCGATCTGAAAGAACCATACTTCTATGTGGTATCAGATAAGAACATGGATACGTTTATCGCAGAGATGGAGAAACTAAATGGTACAGTAGTCTTCACTGCAATGACAATTGATGACTATGAGTTGATGGCATATAACATGCAGGAAATAAAACGCTACATAGGACAGTTAAAGGAAGTTGTGGTATACTACCGAACTATTAATGACGAACCCGAAGAGGTCGTAGAGGAAAAATAATGTACGATTACAAAGTAAAAATCGTGAGAGTGGTCGATGGCGATACAGTGGATGTTGATATCGACTTAGGTTTTGGTATCTGGATGCTTAAAGAACGTGTACGTATGATGGGCATCGACACACCTGAATCACGTACTCGCGATAAGGTAGAGAAGAAGTTTGGTCTTGCCGCTAAGAAACATCTCAAAGAAATGTTAGGTAAGACAGCGATTCTTAGGACTCAGATCGATAGGTCCGGAGAAGACAAGAAAGGTAAGTTCGGTCGTATTCTAGGGGACTTCGATGTTCAAGTTGAACCATCTATCGGTCAGTATGATACAATGAAGAGTGCTTGCCAGATTATGATTGATGACGGTCATGCAGTATCGTACTTCGGTGGTAATAAAGAAGAGAATAAAGCAAAGCATTTAGCGAACCGTGACCGCCTGATTGCCGAAGGTGTTGTCGTTCTATAGATCGAAAGGTTATATGCATATAACAAAATACTCTAAAAATAGTGTTATTAAATCATAATAATGCTTGTGGATGTTACTCTCTCGTGATATAATGGTACCTCATTAGACAGAGAGAGTAACTACCATGTTCTTCAAAATCGCAGATTCAAGTCTTTACGAGATGTACGTAACTAAACATCAAATCAAGCAGAACAAGGGCGAGATGCGCGGTTCTAAGGACATGGAGCGCACCAAGTGCTACGATGCGGAGTGGAGATTCCAACGCTCTGTTCAGATCCCACAATTCAAATCTATCTCAGAAGCAGAAAAATTCACCAAGAAAATCTACAAGTCTAAGTTGTGGGAGAAGATGTGGAAAGAATCTGTCGAGAACAATGTCGGTAGAATCTTCAACAACTATCCTGATGTAGTACAGATGAAGCGCGCCTCAGGAAGAACTGCTGGTTCTACTAACGGCAAGACTGTATACTTAAATGTCAATTCTGGTTTAGATATGTACACTCTGTTACACGAACTTGCTCACACTCTTGGTCACATGCACCACGGACGTTCGTTTCGTCAAGCATTACTGAAACTTGTGGGACAGTTCATGGGTAGTCAATTCAAGAAAGTTCTAGCAGATTCATTCAAGCAAAACAAACTCAAGTTTGGCGATGCTCGTAAACCAATGTCATTTGAGAACTGGGTTGCTGCCCGTGATCGAATGGAGAAAATTCGTGAAGAGAAAAAAATAGGGGAGTTCGCACTATGAGACCAATATGCTTAAATTACGGTTGTGAAAAACTAGTGACTCATTGCGGTAGTAGATGGCGATCCTTCTGTTCTCGTTGTCATCGTGCTGGATATGGTGCCACAACACTAGCAGAAGGTGTAACTCCATTCAAGACTGGTGAATGTAGTAATCAGAACGGTCAACTTGGATTCGAATGTCCACTCGATTATGTCAAAGCACCGTGGGCATGGGGACAGACTCAGATCGATCATATAAATGGCGATCACTTAGAAAACGATCCGAGCAACTGTATGGAACTATGTGATATGTGCCACACTTACAA
>Ga0209816_1000017_pt1 | contig 142779 bp, 126 predicted proteins | sample CoawatmetaG01DNA_FD_187509 | JGI IMG/M metagenome (GOLD analysis project Ga0209816, IMG submission 187509) | Marine microbial communities from the West Antarctic Peninsula - Coastal water metaG017-DNA (SPAdes) (version 2) | ecosystem: Environmental > Aquatic > Marine > Coastal ...
GCTGTTTTGGTTCATTGCTGCGGCTGGCAGCCGAACCGGCAAGGTAGAACAGATATGATTGTGCGGAAGGAAAGAGGCTGCACGCTCTACCGCACAGCCTCTTGACCTGAGAACTCCCATGTGAGGGGCCGCGCCGTGGCGCGACCCCCGCTTTGCAGCTGAGCGAAAGCTCAGTTGCTGTCGGAATTGCCGTCATCGACGATCGCGACGACACCGATCGCCACCACGCTGGCGGCGATGATCGCGGCGAGCAGGCCGCCACCGGCGAGCTTGTTCTTTTGCGCCGACGGGGCGCTGGCGCGAACCGACTTGGCCACCGACAGCGACGCGGCGGGGTTCACGGGAGCCGCGAACGCCGGCGTGGCGATCGAGGCGGTGGTCAGCGCGAGCGCAGCGAGCGAGCCTGCAATCTTGGTCATCAGTCAACTCCGAAGTTACACCTAGGGACACGGCCAACGCACCATTTGGACCGAAGTTCCCGCACCGCAGCAATCAGGGTGCGGCGCAATATCGGCGCTGTTTGTCCCGGATCGGACCAACAGGCCGTGCTGGAAAGACTCTCTGCCGCCGATTAACCTTCTTTGATGGTAAAGCCGCTTTTCAGGACCGACGGGGTGATTCATATGTCGCCGCGGCGTATCGTGCGCCTGTCTGCTTCGGGGGTTTGTCGGCGGTGACTGCGCCTTTTCGCTTTCCGCGCTTCTTCGTCACCACGCCCGCGCCCTGCCCCTATCTGCCGGGCCGGCAGGAGCGGAAGGTGTTCACCGAATTGTCGGGCCCACATGCCGCCGAGCTGAACGACGCGCTTGGCCGCATCGGCTTTCGCCGGTCGCAGGGCGTCGCCTATCGCCCCTCGTGCGCGGGCTGTGCCGCCTGCGTGTCGGTGCGCGTCGTCACCGACGAATTCGTGCCCAATGCGACGCAGCGCAAGTTGCTCCGCCGCAACGAGGATCTGGAGGTCAGCGCCTGCCGCCCCTGGGCGACCGACGAACAGTTCCAGCTGCTGCGCCGCTATCTCGGCGCGCGTCATCCGGGCGGCGGCATGGCGGGGATGGACGAGGAGGATTATGCCGACATGGTTGAGCATTCCCCGGTCAATTCGCACGTCATCGAATACCGCACGCCCTCGGTCGGGGGCGTGCGCGGCCAGCTGGTCGGCGCCTGCCTGACTGACCGGCAGGCGGACGGGCTGTCGATGATCTACAGCTTCTTCGACGCGGATGGCGACGATCCCGCGACCGCGCGGCCGGGCCTCGGCAATTACATCATCATGGACCATATCCTGCGCGCGCGGGACAGCGGCCTGCCCTATGTCTACCTCGGCTATTGGGTGAAGGGGTCGGCGCGCATGGCGTATAAGACGCGCTATCGCCCGATCGAGATGCTGGGCCCCAACGGCTGGCGCGCGCTGACCGACGAGGAACTCGCCCCGCCGCCGCTGCCCGACGCGATGGCGGTCGCCTGACGCGGCTCAGGTCGGGTCGGATTCGGCGCCGATCACCGCACCCTCGGTCATCAGGCGCCGCGGCGCCTCGCTGCCGCGATGCACGCGAACGCCCGCCGCGATCATCATCTGTGGAGCAGGCGCGTCCGCCTTGGGGGCATCGGTTGTGGGCGCCTCGGCGACGCTCGCCACCGGCGTCATCCGGCCGCGATGCACCGTGACGCCGCGATCGTCCTGGCTGTCGCGATACAAAGTCGCGACCTGCGGCTGCGCTGCGCCATCGCCACCGCCCGCAACCACCCCCGGCTCGACGCCCGCATAGGCCGCACGGAAGCTGAGCGCGCTCTCCATCGCGCCGCGCCAGCGGTAGAAGATATGCGCGCCGACCGACCCGATCCGCGTCAGGCTGGACGCCCACCACGGCAGGATCGCATCGGTGTGGTAGAAGGTCGCGCCCCCCACCGGGGCATAGACGTTGCCCGCCAGCGCCGCCTCGGCAACGCTGCGCGCCCGCGCCCAGGCATAGGGTTCGCGGCGATGCGCCATCGATCCGTCGCAGGTGAAGCTGAACTGGCAGCCCGTGCGCCGGGTCGATCCCTGGAACACCACGCCGCAGACGCTGTGCGGAAAGGCACGGTCCCGCACGCGGTTCAGCACCACCTGCGCGACGGCGCGCTGGCCATCGATGGGTTCGGACCGCGCCTCGTAATAGACCGCCGCGGTCAGGCAGTCGGTGGCGCGCGCCGCATCCTCTTGGCTGTGCATCTGCGCGAGGAAGGGCGGCGCGGCCTGCGGCGCAACGGCCGCGGCATCGTCGCCGTCCACCGCATCGCGCAGGCTCGCAGGCAGACCGGCGAGCCCCGGCAGATCGCCCGGCACGTCGAGCGCCAGATCGCGCAGCAACTGCCGCGGCGTCGGCGGCGGCACCGCCTGCGACACGCGACTGACGCCCTGCCGCGGCGGCACGCACGACGCAGCGCTGACCAGCATCACGCCAACCCATGCGTATCGCAGCCTCGAGATGCGGACATACCCCACGCTGCCCGCCTAACGCCCGCGGAGTTGTGATCCGGTTAACTGCGTTTGCGGAGGGGCGAGACGCACGAACAGCCCCTTTCGTCATCCCGGCGCAGGCCGGGATCCACGGATGCGGAATCCTTGCCGCATCACGCGCCAACCGACGTTCCGACACCATGAATCCCGGCGTCCGCCGGGATGACGAAAGGAATGCGCCCCCCCCATCGTCATTCCCGCGAAGGCGGGAATCCAGACGCGCTACCGTCTCGGCTCAAGTCGCACCGTCAGCGGACATGCACCCCGCAGGCACCGCGAAAACAGCACGCGCCTATTGCGCCGCCGACACCTTCACCGCGACGTCCAGCTCTTCCTCGCCCTCGCCCAGCCGCGATCCCGCCACCGGCGCCGCGCCCGCCGCATCCAGCGCCGCCGCGACGCGGACGCTTTCCTCCTGCGGCGATCGCCCCGTGCAGGGATCGAACCCGACCCAGCCGAGCCCGGGCACATGCGCCTCCGCCCAGCCATGCGGCGTCGGGCGCAGCGATCCTTCGACGATGCTATATCCCGACACATAGCGCGCCGGGATGTCGAGACTGCGCGCCGCCACCGCGAACATCTGCGCCAGATCGCGCGACGTCGCTGCCTCGCGCGTGAACGCCACCGCTGCGCTCAGCCCCGCCTCCGGCCGCCGCCGGTCGAGCGCAAAGCGGCCATGGAACGCATGGTTCAGCCGGTGCAGCTGCGCGATCACGCCGTCCGCGCCCGCCACCGCCTCGCGCGCATAGGCCGCGATCGCAGGATCGCGCGGCGTTGCGTCGGTCGCGCGCAGGAACACCGCGGGCGGCAGCACCTCGTTGACGCCGCGCACCACGCCATCCGAATGGCTGGTCAGCACCTCGCCGCGCACCGCAATCTCGATGTCGAGCAGCGGCCCTTCGACGTACAGCATGGTGACGGCATTGCCGAAGCCGTCGCGTCCGCGCCGCATCGTCGCGTCGTGATCCACGTCGATCCGCCAGCGCGCCACCGTCTGATCGTGACTGTTTTCGGGCGTCATGCGCAGCATCTGGACGAGCCGGCTCTGCGGCTCGCTGAAACGATAAACGGTGCGGTGATCGATCGAAAGGCGCATCAGCCGAACCGGAACTGGCGGCCGATCGCCTCGTGCAATTGGCCGTTTTCGCGGATGAAGGCTTGCAGATATTGGTGCAGCCCGCTGGCGATCACCTCGCCCGACCGCGTCCGCCCCAGCCGCGCGGCGCGCATCCGCGCCATCCGGTCCGCCTCGCCATGCGCGCCGGTGCGCTCGGCGAGCAGGCCGAGCAGATCGACCGTCGTCTCGGCGGAGGCGAGCAGGCTGCGCGGCAGGTCGCGGTTGGCGATCAGCAGGTCGATGACGTTCGCCGGCGTCAGCCCGTCCGAATACAGCCAGCGATAGGCGGTCACCGCCGACACCGTCTGCAGGATCGTCGTCCACTGGTCGCGATCGACCACGCCGCCCACGGCCTCGCCCTCAGGCAGCAGGATATGGTATTTGACGTCGAGCAGCCGCGCGGTGTTGTCGGCCCGCTCCACCGCCTGCCCCAGCCGGATGAACCAGTGCGACTGGTTGCGCAGCATCTGATGCACCGCGCCCTCGAAGCCGCGCGTCTCGTTCTTCACCGCCTCGACCAGGCTCAGCGTCTGCGCGGTGTCGCCCACCTGGTTGCGGTTTTCGAACACCAGCCAGGCGCGGTTGATGGCGGTCCACGCCTCGCGGCTCAGTGCGGTGCGCACCGCCTTGGCATTGTCGCGCGCGCGGTCGAGGCAGCGAATCACCGATCCCGGGTGGCTGGTATCGAGCGTCAGAAAGCGCACGACCTCGGTCTGCCGCAGCGCCGCGCCACTGGCGGCGAACGCCTCTTCGGTTTCGGTGACGGCAAGCGCCGACGACCAAGCGATCTCCCCCGCCGGCCGCGACGACATGACGTCGAGCCGCACGGTCGCCTCGATCAACCGCGCGATGAAATCGGCCCGCTCGAGATAGCGACCGAGCCAATAGAGCGACGCGCCGGTGCGGGAGAGCATCATGCGAAACGCTCCCCGGCCAGTGTGGCACGCACCCCACGCCCCACCCAACCCGTCACCCCGGACTTGGTCCGGGGTCCACCGAGCCGCCGAGGCAGCGTCCGAGCCTCATGCCATCCCCCTCGCCGCGGAGTGGACCCCGGAACACGTCCGGGCTGACGGAGGGTTCGTGGGTAATGGTGCGACACGCTCACGCCACACCCCCCTGGCTCTGCGTCATCCCACCCATCGTCTGCGTCTGCCCCTGCCGCGGCGTCTCTTCCGCCATCAGTACGAAGCTGTCCTTCGTCCCCCCGCCCTGGCTCGAATTGACGACCAGCGACCCTTCCTTCAGCGCGACGCGCGTCAGGCCGCCCGGCACCACCTGCACCCCGCACGATCCGGTCAATACGAAGGGGCGGAAATCGACATGGCGCGGCGCGACGCCTGCATCGGTCAGCGTCGGCACGGTCGACAGCGCCAGCGTCGGCTGCGCGATATAGCGGTGCGGCTCGGCAACCAGCGCGGCGCGGAACGCCTCGATCTCGGCCTTGCTCGCCGTCGGGCCGACCAGCATGCCATAGCCGCCCGACCCGTCGACCAGCTTCACCACCACCTCGTCCAGATGATCGAGCACATAGGACAAGGCCTCGGGCTCGCGGCAGCGCCACGTCTCGACATTGGGCAGCTTCGCCTCGCCGCCCGAATAGAAGCGGACGATCTCGGGCATGTAGCTGTAGATCGCCTTATCGTCGGCGATGCCGTTGCCCGGCGCGTTGATGATCGCGACGTTACCCGCGGCATAGGCCGCGATCAGCCCCGGCACGCCCAGCATCGAATCGGGACGGAACACCAAGGGATCGAGGAAGTCGTCGTCGATCCGGCGATAGATCACGTCGACCTGCACGCGGCCCGCGATCGTGCGCATCCACACGCGATCGTCGTCGACGACCAGATCGGCCGCCTCGACGAGTTCGATGCCCATCGAATCGGCGAGGAAGCTGTGTTCGTAATAGGCCGAATTGTAATGACCCGGCGTCAGCACGACGCAGACCGGCTGGCTGCCGCGCCCCGGCGGCGCGACCGACTTCATCGTCTGGAGCAGGCGATCGGGGTAGCTGTCGACCGGCTCGACGCGATATTCGCGGAACAGCTCGGGGCACAGCCGCACCATCGCCTCGCGGTTTTCGAGCATGTAGCTCACCCCCGATGGCGTGCGCGCATTGTCCTCCAGCACGAAGAACTGGTCGGGCCCGGTGCGCACCAGGTCGATGCCGCAGATATGCGCCCAGATGCCGTGCGGCGGGCGCATGCCGGCGATTTCGGGGCGGAACTGCGGGTTGCCGAGGATCAGGTCGGCGGGCAGCACGCCCTCTTTCAGGATGCGGCGCTCACCATAGATGTCGTCGAGGAAGGCGTTGATCGCCTCGACGCGCTGCACCAGCCCCTCGGACAGGCGCGCCCATTCGTCGTGCAGGAACACGCGCGGCACGATGTCGAACGGGATGATCCGTTCGCGCGTGTCGGTGTCGCCATAGACCGCGAAGGTGATGCCCAATTGGCGGAAGGTATTTTCGGCGGCCTGTTGCCGACGGCGCAGATCGTCATCCGGGGTATCGGCGAGCCACGTGCCCAAGGCTGCCAGTTCGGGCCGCGGCGGCGTATCGCCGTGCTGCCCCATGATCTCGTCGAACGCCGGTCGTTTCCCCATCGGAACGATAAAGCCCCCCTGCCAGCTTCGGTTCCATGCTGCGAGGAATCGCTGCGCCGCACAAGAGGGGAATATTCAACCAGTTCCACCCAGGCGAACCCCCCAAGTCCTCCCCCGCCAGGGGGAGGTGGCAGCGAAGCTGACGGAGGGGGAGGACGGCGGTGTCCTGTACAATGGGCACCGCCGTCCTCCCCCTCCACCATTCGGCTGATGCCGAACGGTCCCCCTCCCCCTGGCGGGGGAGGACTTCGACTTGAGGTTATTTCAGCTCCGCCAGCATCCCCGGCGTCAGCACCTGCGGCAACACCCGCGGCTCGGCCGCTCCCGGCGCATAGTATAGATACAGCGGCACGCCCGCGCGGTTATGCGCCTGGATGAACCGCCCCAGCGCCGGATCGCCATCGGTCCAGTCGCCGACCAGCACCGCGACATTGTTGCGCTCGAACGCCGCACGCGTCGCGTTCGTGTCAATCGACGAGGCTTCGTTGACCTTGCACGACAGGCACCAGTCGGCGGTGAAATAGGCGAAGACCGGCCGCCCCTGCTTGCGCAGGCTCGCCAGCCGTTCCTCGCTGAACGCATCGCCGCCGGTGTGCGCGGGCTTCACCGCGCCGCCGGTCAGCGCCGCCGCCAGCCCCGCCGGCACCACCAGCGCCGCCAGCGCCAGCGCCCAGCCGAAGCCCTGGCCTCGCCGCTGCCGCGTACCGCCCAGGCTCAGGATCACGCCCGTCGCGACCAGCGTCGCGAGGCCGAGCGCCAGCCCCATCGTCCCCGCCTGCCGCCACGCGAGCCACAGCAGTGCGAGCACCGTCAGCGCCATCGGCACCGCGAGCACACGACGGAACCGCTCCATCCACAGCCCCGGCTTGGGCAACCGCCGCCGCAGCGCCGGCACGAACCCGATGGCAAGGAACGGCAGCGCCAGCCCCAGCCCCAGCCCCGCGAACACCGCAAGCGCCGCCGGCCACGGCAGCACCAAGGCCGCGCCCAGCGCCGCGCCCATGAACGGGCCGCTGCACGGCGTCGCAACGAAGGCGGCGAGTGCACCGGTCGCGATCGATCCCGCCGCCCCGCCATGGCTGGCGAAGGCGGGCACCGGCACCTCGAACCGCCCGGCGAGGTTCAATGTGATCGCAAAGGTCAGCGCGATCAGCAGCACGACGATGCGCGGGTCCTGCAATTGGAACGCCCAGCCGACCGCCGATCCGCCCGCGCGCAGCGCCAGGATCAGCGCCCCCAGCCCGACGCACATCAGCACCGTGCCCAGCATATAGCCCAGCGCATCGATCCGCGCCGCGCGCTCGTCTGATCCGCCGCGCGCCAGATGCAGCGCCTTCAGGCTCAGGATCGGGAAGACGCAGGGCATCACGTTCAGGATCAGCCCGCCCAGCACCGCGCCGGCAAAGGCGAGCAGCGCCGCCATCCAGCCGCTGCGATCGTCGGGCGACGCCACCGTGCCGGGCTTGGCGGTCACGCTCAGCCCCAGATCACGGCCGATGCGCAGCACGCCGGCGATCTCGCCCTTCGGCGCGCCCTCGGTGGTCAGCAGCAGCCGGTCGCCGTCGCGCGTCACGCTTTGCGCCGCGGCATATGTCACCATGTCGGGGCCATAAGGGAAGAAGGCGACGTCGGAGACTTTGGCCGCGGCGGGCAGCGGCACCGCCATCACCAGCTTGCCGTCCGTCACCTGATAGGTCGCGGCGGCATCCAGCGGCTTGGGGATCGCCGCGCGCCAGCGGTCGAAGTCCGCGCCATGCGACGGTGCGCCATCCCCGATCGTCAGGTCCAGGCTCAGCGCCTGCGCCTCGGGCACGCAGATCGTGTCGGTGCAGACGAGATAGTTGATCGCCAGCCGCACCGGCAGCCGGGTGCCCTTGGCCAACCCCGCCGGCACCCGCAGCGTCGCGAGCGGCGCATAGGGCGCCTCGTAGACGTAATTCATCAGCCCCGCGACGACGAGCGTCGAGGGCACCGGCCATTGCAGGTCGGGCGCGGCGGTCACGCCCTTGGGCAGCGTCCATTGCAGCGCGGGCGCGAACCCCGCATCGCCCGGATTGCGCCAATAGCCGTGCCAGCCCTTTTCGGGCTGCGTCGCGATCGCGATCGTCAGCGCCTGGCCGGCGCGCGGACTGTCGCTTTCCGGCACCAGCTGCATGGCCAGGTGCGGCGCGCCGCCCGCGGGGGCGAGGTCGGCACTCGCCGGCACCGCCCACAGGCTCGCCACAATCGTCATCAGCGCGCAACACAGTGCGCGCATCGCCACCACCGCCGTTCGCGGCTTGCCCATTCTTGCCCGATCCATCGCCGCCCGTCATAGCGGCGGCGGTTTCGTAACACGAGTACCCTCGATGAAAGCGCTGATCGCCGCCGCCCTGTTCGCCACCGCCGCCGCGCCGGCGATCGCCCAAACCGCGCCCGCGCCGGGCTTTCGCCCCGAACCGAGCCCCGCGCCCCGCATCCCGACGTCCGCCCCGGCTCCCGGCGCGACCAGCACCGCGCTCAGGACGCCGCCGAAGCTGATCGTCGCCATCTCGGTCGACCAATTCTCCGCCGACCTGTTCCAGCAATATCGCAATCACTTCACCGAAGGCTTCGCACGCCTGCTGACCGGGGTCGTCTTCCCGTCGGGCTATCAGAGCCATGCCGCGACCGAGACGTGCCCCGGCCATTCGACGATCCTCACCGGCATGCGCCCGGCGCACACCGGCATCGTCGCCAACAACTGGGTCGAGCAAAACATCGCCCGCGCCGACAAGATCGTCTATTGCACCGAGGACGAAACCGTCCCCGGCACCGACCACGAACATTATGTCGTCAGCGACAAGCATCTGAAGGTGCCGACGCTGGGCGAGATGATGAAGGCCGCCGATCCGCGCACCCGCGTCGTTTCGGTCGCGGGCAAGGATCGCGCCGCGGTGATGATGGGCGGTCACAAGGTCGACGAACTCTGGTGGTGGGACGGCAAGACCTATTCCAGCTACGCCGGCCGGGCCGTGCCCCGCGCCGTCCAGCGCGGCCGCGACGCCGTGGCGGCGCTGGTCGCCAAGCCGCAGGAACCGCTGCCGCTGCCCTCTTATTGCGAGGCGCTCGACCGACCGATCACGGTGGCGGGCAAGGTCTACGGCCAGGGCCGCTTCGCGCGCGCGGCGGGTGACCTCAAGGGCTTCCGCGTCTCGCCCGCCAGCGATGCCGCAGTGTTCGCGATCGCCGCAGGGCTGATCCAGGACATGGGCCTCGGCAAGGGGCCGCAGACCGACATCATCGATATCGGCGCGTCGGCGACCGACTATATCGGCCATGCGCTCGGTACGCAGGGCACCGAAATGTGCATCCAGATGGATCAGCTCGATCACACCTTGGGCAGCTTCCTCAACACGCTCGACAGCTGGGGCATCGATTACGAGGTCGTGCTGACCGCCGATCACGGCGCGCACGACATGACCGAACGCCAGCAGCAGCATGCGATGCCGATGGAGGAGCATGTCTCCGGCGACGCCTCGATCAAGGTGGTGAATGCCGCGCTGATGCGCGAGTTCGGCCTCACCGTCCCTGCGCTGGTCGGCGCGGAGGGCGACGTCTATCTCGGCAAGGACCTGCCCGCCGCGCTGCGCCCGCGCGTGCTGGCCGAGGCGCAGAAGCGCTTCGCCGCGATGCCGCAGGTCGCCGGCGCCTTCACCCGCGCGCAGATCGCCGCCACGCCTTTCGCCACCACGCCGCCCGAAAACTGGACTCTGCTGGAACGCGCGCGCGCCTCGTTCAACCCGGACGTGTCGGGCGACCTGCTCGTCCTGCTCAAGCCGCGCGTGACGACGATCGAGGAGCCGAAGGAAGGCTATATCGAAACGCATGGGTCTCCCTGGGATTACGACCGCCGCGTGCCGATCCTGTTCTGGCGCAAGGGCATCGCCGGCTTCGAACAGCCGCTGTCGGTGGAAACGGTCGACATCGCGCCCACGCTCGCCGCGACGATCCATCTGCCGGTAAAGGGCCTCGACGGCCGCTGCCTGGACCTCGACCCCGGCACCGGCGATACCTGCGCACGATGACGACCCCGCGTTTGCCACTCCGCTCGCCCCACCCACACCGTCACCCCGGACTCGTTCCGGGGTCCACCGGGCCGCGGGGGCAACGTCCGAGCCTCCAGCCATCCCCCTCGCCGCACACCCCTCGTCACCCCGGACTTGTTCCGGGGTCCACCCAGCCGCAGGGGCAGCGTCCGAGCCTCCAGCCATTCCCCTCGCCGCAGAGTGGACCCCGGACCAAGTCCGGGGTGACGAAGTGGGTGGGATGGCTGGCGCTCGTCATCACGGCCGCCGCCACGCCTGCACTGGCCCAATCCCCCATCCTGCAATCCCAGTTCATCGACCCCGCCCCGCCCTACCCGCAGGCGCACGCCTCGACGATCGTCGAACTCCCCGACGGCCAGCTCGCCGCCGCCTGGTTCGGCGGCAGCGGCGAAAGCCGACCGGACGTGAAGATCTGGTTCGCCCGCCACAGCGCCCAGGGCTGGGACACGCCCGTCGCGGTCGCCGATGGCCGCGGCGCGGACGGCAAGCTCTACCCCACGTGGAACCCGGTGCTGTTCCAGCCCGCCGGCCAGCCGCTCCATCTGTTCTACAAGATCGGCCCCAACCCGCGCGACTGGTGGGGCATGGTCATCACCTCCACCGACGGCGGCCGTCACTGGAGCCAGCCGACGCGCCTGCCCGACGGCATCCTCGGACCGATCAAGAACAAGATGTTCGTGACCCGCGACGGCAGCTGGCTCGCGCCGTCCAGCCGCGAAGTCGGCACGCCTGAAAAGAACCGCTGGTTCCTCAAGATGGAACGCTCCACCGACCGCGGCAAGACATGGCAGGCGGAGGCGGAAATCCCCTCGCCGATGAATATCGAGGCGATCCAGCCGAGCGTTTTGTCCTATCCCGACGGCCGTCTCGAACTGATCTCCCGCACTCGGCAGGGCGCGCTGGCGATGAGCTGGTCGAAGGACGACGGCAAGAGCTGGTCACCGCTCGCCGCGATCGACCTGCCCAATCCCAATGCCGGCACCGATGCGGTGACGCTGCAGGACGGCCGACAGCTCATCATCTACAACCACGCCGCGCACCGCCCCGACACGCCCGGCGACGGCCCGCGCTGGCCGCTCAACATCGGCGTGTCGGCAGACGGCGTCGACTGGCACAAGGCGCTGACGCTGGAATCGAAACCGATGCCCGACGGCTACGCCTATCCCGCGGTCATCCAGACCCGCGACGGCCTGGTCCACATCACCTACACTTGGAACCGCACGCGCATCCGCTACGTCGTGGTAGACCCCAAGAAGCTGAAATAGCGCCCAACCGCCGTTCGCCCTGAGCCTGTCGAAGGGCACCTCTCCACACGGGCGACGGTGCGCGGGATACCCGCCCTTCGACAGGCTCAGGGCGAACGGGAGGGGGCTCCCCCCCTCACCGCGTCTCGAACATCCGTATCCCCGGCCCCAGCCGGTTCGCCCCCACCGCCAGCCGCTCGTGGCTCAGGTCCGCGACGAACGCGGGATTCGTCGGCGCCCCCGGCGCCAGCCGCGCGTCATTGCCCTCGATGCGCAGACCGGCGGATGGATAGGTCTTCGCCTCCGCAGCGACGACGATCAGCCCGCTGTGATTCTCCTTGGCCTTGCCCTGCACGAAGGTGTTGCGCGTGATCAGCCCCCGCGCGCCCTCCGGCAGGTCGATCATGTAATTGGTCTTCTGCCCCGCCGTGTCGTCGAAGCTGTTGTCGCTGATCGTCACATTGGGCACGCGCAGCTTGACGTAATGCCCACCGCGACCGCGTTCGAAGCGCGAATTGGTGATCGTCACCTGCCCGCGATTGGCGAGGTAGATGCTGTGTGCGCAATCGGGCGTCTCGTCGCACTGGCCAAGGCCGGAAAAGGTCGCATGGTCGATCCGGATGCGCTGCCCGGTCGGCTCGCCGCCCAATATGCCTTCCTGGCTGTCGAGGAACATGGAGTTGGTGACGGTCAGGTCGCCCATTTCGGTGCGGATGCCTGCGCCATTGCCGTCCGGCACGCGATAGCCGCGGAACACGAGGCCATCGACCGTCGACCCCTGTCCGCGCAGCACCAGCCCGGCCTTGTCCTCGCACGCGGTCGTTTCGAAGATCGCGGTGCCGGGCTGCGTGGCGCGGAAGGTGATCCGCCCGCCCTGCTGCACCGCGCATTGCCTGTAGACGCCGGGCGCGATGCGGATCGTTCCCGTCCCCATGCGGATCGACGACACCGCCTCCTGCAGATCGGTAAAGCCCTGCCCCGTCTCGACGACGGTGAACGGCGCCTGCTGCTGGGCAAAGGCGGGGCTGGCGACGAGGGCGAGCGCGATCAGGGTACGGGTCATGGCCGCAATCCTGCCGCCCGCCCGCGCGCCGCGCCAGCGCCAATCGCGGTTAATGGATCGCCCCGTTCTTTCATGGGGTTAGCGGACACAGAACGTGTCCCAGCGCGGGTCAGAAAAAGCATTGCGGACGCGGATGGGAGGGGGCAACAAACATGCCGCAGCGCGTCGGGGGGACACGCCGCACCGGGGATATTGTCCAATCATGCACGCGATGTCGGCGACCGAGGTGTTCCTCCTCGCCATCCTGATCATCTTCACCCTGCCCTATGCCGTGTGGCGGCTGGGGCGGACCGATTATTGGGCGCCGCTGGTCGTCGTGCAGATCATCGGCGGCATCCTGCTGGGGCCAGGCATCCTAGGCGCGATCTTCCCCGATTATTACGCCTTCGTCTTCGCGCCCGCGACGATGGGGGCGCTGAACGGCATCGCCTGGTGGTCGGTGATGCTGTTCGTCTGGGTGGCGGGCCTGGAGCTCGACGTCGGCGAGGCGTGGCGGCGGCGGCGCGAAACGGGCGTCACCGCCGGCCTCGCCTTGGGCGTGCCGCTAATCGCGGGCAGCCTCGCCGCGCTCGTCATCCTGCGCTATCCCGGCTGGCGCGGGCCGAGCGGTGCGAACTGGCAGGTGGTGCTCGGCATCGGCATGGCCTGCGCCGTCACCGCGCTCCCCATCCTCGTGCTGCTGATGGAAAAGCTCGCCATCCTGCGCGCGCCGCTGGGCCAGCGCGTGCTGCGCTACGCCAGCCTCGACGATATCGCGATCTGGGGCGTGCTCGCGCTGATCCTGCTCGACTGGGAGCGCGTCGGGCGACAGGCGGGCTTCCTGATCGGCTTCGCCGTCGCGACCTGGGCAGTCCGCAAGCTGTTGCGCGCGCTGCCGGAAAACGATCGCTGGTACGTCGGCCTGATCTGGCTGGCGCTCTGCGCCTTCGCCGCCGACTGGGCCGGCCTGCACTTCATGGTCGGCGCGTTCCTGGCCGGCGCGGTGCTCGACGCGCATTGGTTCGGCGAGGCGCGGATGGACCGGTTCCGCGGCACCATCCTGCTCGCGGTGATGCCCGTCTATTTCCTGTCGACCGGCCTCAAGACGCAATGGGGCATGGGCGGCGCGTCCGTGTTCGCGGTCGCCGCGCTGCTGCTCGCCGCGTCGGTGGGCGGCAAGCTCGCCGGCATTCACCTGGCGGGCCGCATCCTCAAATGGCCCAAGGGCGATGCCAGCGCGATCGGCTGGCTGCTCCAGACCAAGGCACTGATCATGATCATCTTCGTCAACATCCTGTTGGACAAGAAGATCATCACCAGCGAAACCTTCACCGCGCTGCTGCTGATGGCGGTCGCCAGCACGATGCTGACCATCCCCGTCGTCGCCCCGCAACTCCGCCGCAACCCCGGCCTCGCAAAACGCGGGTTTTAAGGCCAATTCCTCCCCCGCCAGGGGGAGGTGGCATGCCGCAGGCATGACGGAGGGGGAGGTAAGGGTAGCGCTTCGTTACTAGGGACGTTCCTGTCCGCCCCCTCCGTCACCGCCTTTGGCGGCGCCACCTCCCCCTGGCGGGGGAGGACTGTACAACCGCGCGCGAGGTCGATCGGCCCGAGCCCTCACCGGTTCGGCGGGAAATCCCGGAACGCGTCGTTGGGCCAGATGAAATTGTGATAGGTCAGCATCGCGCTGAACGACAGCGCCTCGACCTGGTGCCACCAGCCGACCGGCATGAACAGCGCATCGCCGGGGTGGATATCGACATGATAGCAGCGCGCCGAGAGCACCTCGGGATATTGCGCCACCTTGTCGTCGCTCATGATGTCGTGGACGTCGCTGAATACGAAGTCATTGTTGGCGAGCTTCGACGTCTCTTCGGGCGGCAGCAGGAACAGGCGCTTGGTGCCCATCAGCTGCACCAGCAGATTGTTGTTGAGGTCGTGGTGCAGCGGCGTGAACGTGCCCTTCGGCCCGATCCAGATGCTGCCGATCCGCTCGTCCAGGAACGGCACCGGCCCGAAATCGCCCATCAGCGGCTGTAGCGCCACCGTATTGGCGACGTTGTTATAGGCGGTGATATAGGCGTCGTTGCCGGTGTCGGCGCTCGTCACCATCTCGATATAGGCGTCGAACGGCATGGTCCGCGTATGGCGCGTCTTGGCGATCTCGAAATCGGGGGCGCTGTTGCGGCCGCCCTGATAGGTGATCTCCGCCGAGCCGACCTTGCGCGCCAGCTTCTTGGTCGTCCACTGGCGCACCGCCGGCCATTTCGCCGCCAGCCCTTCGATCACCACCGGAATGCCCGGCGCATAGAACAGGTCGAGGAACGTCTCCGCCGACACCGGCCCGCGAATGCGCGGCACCGCGGTCAGCACCGGGCTCAGCGCCTGCTGGCGCTGGCGCGTCCGCACCCGCCACGCATCGCGCTCCGCGGCGACCGAGGCGAAGCCCGGCAGCGCGACACTGCCCGGCACGGGTGGAAGCTGGAGACACATATGGCAACGTCCCTTGGCATATACGGGCACGCCCTGCGGCACGCCCTTCCTCGCCGCTGCCTATCGGGAAGTGGTTAACAATCCGGTAGCCATAGAAACGGTGCATTCAGTCCTCCCCCGCCAGGGGGAGGTGGCATGCCGTGAGGCATGACGGAGGGGGAGGTTAGGGTAGCGCTTCGTTACCGGGGACGCTCCTGTCCGCCCCCTCCGTCACCGCCTGTCGGCGGCGCCACCGCATCGGGTCGATCGTGCCCCCGGCATGATCTTGAACGGCCGGGGGCCGTTCATCCCGATGCGCCCTGGCGGGGGAGGACTGAACCACCGTAATTAAGTCGGCCCGCCTCAGTCCAAATTCGGCCGCAGCCAGCGCGTCGCCTGCTCCACCGAGACGCCGCGCCGCGTGGCGTAATCCGCCACCTGATCCTCGCCGATCCGCGCCACGCCGAAATATTCCGCCTGCGCATGGCCGAAGTAGAAGCCGCTCACCGCCGCGGTCGGCAGCATCGCGAAGCTGTCGGTCAGCTCCAGCCCCGCATTGCCCTGCGCGTCGAGCATCTCGAACAGCGTCACCTTCAGCGAATGTTCGGGACACGCCGGATAGCCCGGTGCCGGCCGGATGCCGCGATACTGTTCGCGCACCAGCGCCTCGTTAGTCAGCTGCTCGCCCGGCGCATAGCCCCACAAATCGGTGCGGACATGCGCATGCAGCCGCTCCGCGAACGCCTCGGCCAGACGATCCGCCAGCGCCTTCAGCAGGATATCGTTGTAATCGTCGTTGTCTGCCTTGAACCGCGCCAGATGCGGCTCGATGCCGTGGATGCCGACCGCGAAGCCGCCCATCCAGTCGCCTGCCGGGTCGATGAAATCGGCGAGGCACATGTTGGCGCGGCCTTCGCGCTTGGCGATCTGCTGGCGCAGGAACGGCAGCCGCACGCTCGCTTCCTGCGTGCGGTCGAGGTTCGGGATCTGGAAGCCTTCGGGAATGCTCGCGCCATCGGGGCTGCGATGCGCCTCGCGATGCTGGGTATAGACCCACACGTCGTCGTCGTGACGATGGCACGCCCACAGCCCGGCAACGCCGCGCGCGGTCAGCCACTTCTCCGCGACGATCCGGTCGAGCATCGCCTGCGCATCGGCATACAGGCTGCTCGCGCTCTCGCCGACCACCTCGTCGGTCAGGATCGCCGGGAAGTTGCCGGCAAGCTCCCACGCACGGAAGAACGGCGTCCAGTCGATATACGCCCGCAGGTCGGCGAGGTCCCAGTCGTCGAACACATGCACGCCCGGCTGCGCCGCCGCCGGCGCCTTCAACGCCATGTCGACGCTCAGCCCCCGCGCCCGCGCCTCGGCCAGCGGCAGCAGATCGTTCTGCCCCTTGTTGGCGCGCGCGATCCGCACCTTCTCGTAATCCTCGGCGACCCCGGCGACATAGGCATCGCGCTGCGTGTCGCTAACCAATGTCGTCGCGACGCCGACCGCGCGGCTGGCGTCGAGCACATGGACGATCGGCCCGTCATAGGCGGGCGAGATGCGCAGCGCGGTATGCACCTTCGACGTCGTCGCGCCGCCGATCAGCAGCGGCATCGACATGCCGGCGCGCTTCATCTCTTCGGCCACCGTCACCATCTCGTCGAGGCTCGGTGTGATGAGGCCGCTGAGGCCGATCATATCGGCGTCATTCTCGTTCGCTGCCTCGAGGATCTTCGACCAGGGCACCATCACGCCCAGATCGACCACCTCGAAGCCGTTGCACTGGAGCACGACGCCGACGATATTCTTGCCGATATCGTGGACGTCGCCCTTCACGGTCGCGAGCACGATCTTGCCCTTGCCCTTCGCGCCCGGCTCCTTGGCGGCTTCGATGAAGGGCAGCAGGTGCGCCACCGCCTTCTTCATCACGCGCGCGGACTTCACCACCTGCGGCAGGAACATCTTGCCGCTGCCGAACAGGTCGCCGACGACGTTCATGCCGTCCATCAGCGGGCCTTCGATCACCTCGATGGGGCGCGCGAACGCCTGGCGGCATTCCTCGGTATCATCGACGACATGCGCGTCGATGCCCTTCACCAGCGCATATTCCAGCCGCTTGACGACCGGCAGGCTGCGCCATTCCGCCGCCGCCTTCTCCGCCACCGCATCCGTGCCGCGGAATCGCTCGGCAAGCGCGACCAGCCGGTCACCCGCCTCGGGATCGCGGTTGAGGATGACGTCCTCGCACGCGGTGCGCAGTTCGGCATCGATCGTGTCATAGACGTCGAGCTGCCCTGCGTTGACGATCCCCATGTCCATGCCCGCCGGAATGGCGTGGTACAGGAACACCGAATGCATCGCGCGGCGCACCGGCTCGTTGCCGCGGAAGCTGAACGACAGGTTGGAGAGGCCACCCGAGATATGGACGTGCGGGCAGCGCGCCTTGATCTCTTTGCACGCCTCGATGAAGTCGACGCCGTAATTGTTATGCTCCTCGATCCCCGTCGCCACCGCGAAGATGTTGGGATCGAAGATGATGTCTTCGGGCGGGAAACCGATGCCCATCAACAGGTCATAGGCGCGCGCGCAAATCTCGACCTTGCGGTCCTTGGTGTCCGCCTGGCCCACCTCGTCGAACGCCATCACGACCACCGCGGCGCCATAGGCCATGCAGCGCTTGGCGTAGTGAAGGAACGACTCCTCGCCCTCCTTCATGCTGATCGAATTGACGATCGGCTTGCCGCTGACGCACTTCAGCCCCGCCTCGATCACGCTCCACTTGGAGCTGTCGATCATGATCGGCACGCGCGCGATATCCGGCTCGGCGGCGATCAGCTTCAGGAAGGTCGTCATGGCATGCTCGGCATCGAGCAGCCCCTCGTCCATGTTGACGTCGACCACCTGCGCGCCATTCTCGACCTGCTGACGCGCGACCTCGACCGCGCGCGTATAGTCGCCCGCCATGATCATCTTCTTGAACGCCGCCGATCCGGTGACGTTGGTGCGCTCGCCGATATTGACGAACTGGGCAGAGGAATTGGTCATCGTCTTTTCTTCCAATCCTCCCCGCTCGCGGGGAGGGGGACCGCTCGGCGAAGCCGAGGGGTGGAGGGGGCTCTCCACCGGCGATATCGTGTGTGGAGAACCCCCTCCACCATACTGCGCATGGTCCCCCTCCCCGCGGTCGGGGAGGATTGGGATCACGCCGCCATCGTAAACGGCTCCAGACCGGCCAGCCGCGTCCGCACCGGCGGCGTCGGGATCGTCCGCGGCGCAACGCCGCGCGCCATGTCCGCGATCGCCTTGATGTGCGCCGGCGTCGATCCGCAGCAGCCGCCCAGCACATTGACCTGACCCGCGCTGGCCCATTCGCCGACCAGCCCCGCGGTCGTCGACGGCGCCTCGTCATACGCGCCGAGCTCGTTGGGCAGCCCCGCATTGGGATAGACCATGATCAGCGTGTCGCACGTCTCGCTCAGCGTCTTGACGTGCGGCCGCAGCTGCTCCGCGCCGAACGAACAGTTGAGCCCGATCGTCACCGGCTTGGCATGCCGCACCGCATGCCAGAACGCCTCGACCGTATGGCCCGACAGGTTGCGCCCGGAGAGATCGGTCAGCGTCATCGACAGCATCAGCGGCAGGTCGCGCCCCAGCGCCTCGGCCGCGTCCAGCGTCGCCATGATCCCCGCCTTGGCGTTCAGCGTGTCGAACACCGTCTCGATCAGGATGAAGTCCGCGCCGCCCTCGACCAGCGCATCGATCTGCTCGCGATACACGTCCTTCAAATAATCGAAGTCGATCTCGCGATAGCCAGGATCGTTGACGTCCGGGCTCAGCGACAGCGTCTTGTTGGTCGGCCCGATCGCGCCCGCAACGAAGCGCGGGCGGCCATCCTTCGCCTGGAATTCGTCGGCGATGCGACGGGCGAGCTTCGCGCTCTCGACGTTGATCTCGCGCACCAGAGCTTCCGCGCCATAATCCGCCTGGCTGATCCGGTTCGCCGAGAAGGTGTTCGTCTCCGCGATATCCGCCCCCGCCTCGAAATAGGCGCGATGGATCGCCTCCGGCACCTCGGGCTTGGTCAGCGCCAGGATGTCGTTATTGCCCTTTTGGTCGTGGGACAGCCCCAAAGTGCCGGCATAATCGGCCTCCGAAAGCTTCCAGTTCTGGATTTCGGTCCCGAACGCCCCGTCGGTGATCAGGATGCGCTTGGCGGCTTCGCCCAGGAAGGTGTCGCGTATGGTCATCAAAGTCCGTCCTAAAACAAGTCCTCCCCCGCCAGGGGGAGGTGGCGCCGCGAAGCGGTGACGGAGGGGGCTGTAAGCGGGAGACCCGTCATCCAGTCTGCCGCTTGCCGCCCCCTCCACCATTCGGCTGGCGCCGAACGGTTCCCCTCCCCCTGGCGGGGGAGGACTTTCATTCACGCCGCCGCCGCGTCCTGCATCGGCTTCGCCCGCACGCCCAGCAGGTGGCAGATCGCGAACGACAGCTCCGCCTTGTTGAGCGTGTAGAAGTGCAGCGACTTGCAGCCGCCCGCGTACAATTTGCGGCTCAACTCCGCCGCCAGCGTCGCCGCCACCAGCTGCCGCGCGGCGGGATGATCCTCCAGCCCGTCGAACAGCCGCGCCAGCCACGCCGGCACCTCGGTGCCGCACATCTTGCTCATGCGCACGACGCTGGCGAAGTTGGTGACCGGCATGATTCCTGGCACGATCTCCGCGGTGATCCCGGCGGCGGCCACCTTGTCGCGATAGCGGAAGAAGGTTTCGGGCTCGTGGAAGAATTGCGTGATCGCGCGCGTCGCACCCGCATCGATCTTGGCCTTCAGATTGTCCAGATCCGCCGCGACGCTCACCGAATCGGGATGGCATTCGGGATAGGCCGCGACCGAAATCTCGAACGGATGCAGCCGCTTCAGCCCCGCGACCAGCGCGGCGGCATTCTCATAGCCGCCCGGATGGCTTTCGAACTTCGCGCCCGCCGCGGGCGGATCGCCGCGCAGCGCGACGATGTGGCGCACGCCCGCCGCCCAATAATCCTCGGCGACCTGATCGATCTCCGCCCTGGTCGCCTCGACGCAGGTCAAATGCGCCGCCGCCGCCAGGCTCGTCTCGCGCTGGATGCGCGCGACGGTGGCGTGCGTGCGCTCCCGCGTCGAGCCGCCCGCGCCATAGGTGACGGAGACGAAGCTGGGGCCGAGCGGCTCCAGCGTCCGCACCGCTTCCCACAATTGCTCGTCCATCTTCTCCGTCTTGGGCGGGAAGAATTCGAACGACACGTCCAGATGGCCGCCCACGTCCGCGTACAGCGGTGCCTTCAGCGCGATCTGCGCCTCTTCCAGCTGGTTCACCGAAATCGTCATGCCGCTCCAACCTTCTGCAAAGGCACCTCACGCAGGCTGGCGCCGGACTTGCGCCCCAGCCATAAAGTCACCGTCAATTCGCCGCCGCCCAGCGTCTCCGTCCGGGCGAGGGCGAGCCCCGCATTGCCGAACCAGCCCGCGATCTGATCGTCCGCAAAGCCCAGCCGCGTGTGCGCGTTGCGGGTGCGCAGCTCCTCGCGATCGTGCGGCGCGAAATCGACGATCAGCAGCCGCCCGCCCGGCCCCAGCACGCGCGCCGCCTCGGCGATCGCCGCGCCCGGCTGCTGCGCGAAGTGGAGCACGTGGTGCAGGATCGCGACATCCGCCGCGCCGTCCGCCATCGGCAGCGCATACAGGTCCGCCTGGCGCAGCTCAGTGTTGGGCCGGTCGTGCAGCTTCGCCCGCGCCAGCCGCAGCATCTCCGACGACCGGTCGATGCCGAGCGCGCTGTCCGCCTGGTCGCCGAACAGCTCCAGCATCCGCCCCGTACCCGTACCGATATCGATCAGGCTGCCGAGCGGCCCGGTGCCCAGCACCGCCGCCATCGCCGCCTCGACCTCGCTCTCGGCGACGTGGAGCGATCGGATCGCATCCCATTCGCCGGCATGCCCCTCGAACCACGCCGCCGCGCTCGACGCGCGATCGGCGCGCACCGCGGCCAGGCGCGCGGCATCCGCCACCGCCCAATGATCGGGCTCATATTGCGTCCAGGCGTCGATCGCGCCCGCGACCGGCTGCGTCGCCGCCGTCTCGCCCAGCGCCACGAACACCCAGCTGCCCTCCTTGCGCCGTTCGGCAAGGCCCGCATCGCACAAGATTTTCACGTGCCGGCTGACCCGCGGCTGGCTCTGCCCCAGCACCTGCGCCAGCTCGCCCACCGACAGCTCCATCGTGCGCAGCAGCGAGAAGATGCGCAGCCGCGTCGCGTCGGCAAGGGCACGGAAGATGTCGAGTGCATGGGCCATGATCGCATCAACATATAAAGATATCTTTATATGCGGTCAACGCGGACCGAAACGGTCGCAAAGGCGTTTGCGGCGGGTTAGACGTTTTACCTGGGAGACCCGATTCATGAAGCGCCTGCTGATCCTCGCCGCCCCGCTCGCCCTTGGCGTCGCCGCCTGCAGCCAGAATGCGCAGGACCAGACCGCCGAAGCCGGCAATGCGATCGCCGCCGATGCCGCCGCCACCACGCGTAACGCGGTCAGCGATGTCGATGCCGCCACCGACGAAGCCTTCGGCTCGGCCGAACGCCACCTCGACAATGCGGGCAACGCGATCGATCGCGCCGCCGACCGTGCCGACGCACGCGCCGATCGCGCCGGCGAAAACATCGACCGCGGCCTCGATCGCGCCGGCCGGTCGATCAGCAACGCCGCCGATCGCGCCGCCGACGCCACCGGCAACACGCTGGAACGCGCCGGCCGCGCATTGAAGGACTAAGACGAAGCGCCAGTCGGCCGTGCAGCCAATTCCTCCCCCGCCAGGGGGAGGTGGCGCCGCGGAGCGGTGACGGAGGGGGCGGTGAGCGAAACATCGGTTGGCGCTTCCTCTCCCTCCGTCATGCCTTTGGCATGCCACCTCCCCCTGGCGGGGAGGAATCAACATCAACCGCATCCAACACACCGGGGGAATTGACCGTCACATGTCGAACCGGATCGCCACGGCGCTCATCCCCCTGTTGCTCTTCGCATCGCTCGCCGCCTGTTCGGGCGGCAGCGACGATCCCCGCGCGGTGACGCCCGACGAAGCCGCGCAATTGAACGACGCCGCCGCGATGCTCGACGCGAACAGCATCGATCTCGACGCGGTCAGCGACGACGCCGCAAACGACACCCAGCCCGCCGCCAACCCGCCCGCCGCCAACCAAATGGACGCCTCATGACCCAGCTGCGCCGCCTCGGCTCCACCGACCTCCGCATTGCGCCGCTGGTGCTCGGCGGCAATGTCTTCGGCTGGACCGCCGACCGCGACGCCAGCTTCGCCGTCCTCGACGCCTTTGTCGCCGGCGGCGGCACGATGATCGACACCGCCGACGTCTATTCGGCCTGGATCGACGGCCACAAAGGCGGCGAATCGGAAAGCATGATCGGCGACTGGCTGCGCCACAGCGGCAAGCGCGATGACGTGCTCATCGCGACCAAGGTCGGCATGATGCCCGGCGAAGGCGGCGAAAAGCTCGCCCCCGCCCGCATCGTCGCCGCCGCCGAAGCCTCGCTCAAGCGCCTCGGCACCGACCGCATCGATCTCTATTACGCGCACCAGGACGACGACACAGTGCCACAAGAGGCGGTGCTCGAAGCCTTCGGCACGCTCATCGACGCCGGCAAGGTCCGCGTCCTCGGCGCCTCCAACTTCCACGCCGCGCGCCTCAAATCCGCGGTCGACCTCGCCAAGGCGAGCGACCTGCCCCGCTACCACGTGCTCCAGCCCGAATATAACCTCGTCAGCCGCCACAAATTCGAAGGCGAGCTGCAGGATTACTGCGTCACCGAAAACATCGGCGTCCTCCCCTATTATGGCCTCGCCTCCGGCTTCCTGACCGGCAAGTACCGCACCAAGGACGACCTCAGCCAAAGCGTCCGCGGCGGCCGCATGGGCGACTTGCTGGAGGGCAAAGGCGCCGCCGTCCTAGCCGCGATGGATCAGGTTGCCGACGAAACCGGCGCCACCCACGCCCAGATCGCGCTCGCCTGGCTGATGGCGCAAGAAGGCGTAACGGCGCCGATCGCGAGCGCGACCAGCGTCAAGCAGCTCGAGGACCTGCTACCGGCGATGGAGCTGGAGTTGAGCAAGGACCAGCTGGAACGGCTGACCGACGCGGGGGCGTAACGTCCTTAGGTAACAAGCTGACGCGCCATCACAGGCGCGAGCACCACGGCGTCCGCCCGACTCGAACGTAGTGCCTATCCTTCGCCCTCAATGGCTCCCGGCCACTCCATCGATATTGTGGCTAGCCGCTCCGTAAGCGCAACGGCTTGATCAAGCTCGGCATACGCCTCGATCATTCCGGAGTGGATGCGAGAACCCTGCAACATAGCCCCAGCCATCATCATGAGGTGCATCTTACGTTCAAGCCCACCTAGCTCGGCGTGTTGGGCGTCCATCTTGCCATTGGTCACGCCTCTTAGGATGGATAAACCAGTTACGTGTGACGATACTCCCGAGAGCAGTCTATGGAAGCCGTATAACTGATCGACACCGCCATGTTCTGCTAAGCTCTTCCAATCCAGCTTCGCGGCTTTGACGCCCTCCGGCAGGAAGGATTGTAGATAGCGGAGGGTAGCCTCGCCTTCCTTAACCGTATCTGTTGCTCCGTTCTCTCGATGTATTTTGATCTGGCCCTGAATTGTATGACAGGCATCCTTCTTCATAAGGAGCACGAAGTCATCTCGGAGTCGATAGTTTGCAGCGATACAGATTGCCGTCTCGACCGCCGACCGTAGGATGATGTTAGCTTCAAGGGAAAGGTGCAGATTATACAACGCGGTATACCCACGATGATTGCTCCATAGCCGCTTGTACAGCATGATAGAAAACATCTTTGGGTCGGTACTCAACCCCTCGATGTTGGTAGATATCTCCCAAAGTCTTACACCAAGATTGGTAATATCTCTGTAAATCGATAGCTCATCAATCGTTGGTTCAAGCATCAGCGATATTACCTAGAAGGAGGCTTCCCGCAGCCATCATGGAAAGCTAGTAGCAATATCTCTTCCCGCGTGCTCCGCCGCGTCCTTGATTAACGCATCGCCTAGGGCGACACAGCCGGTAGCATATACTAGCTTATAATTATCGTTTTTTGATCCCTTAAGGAAGGGAGCTAGTTTCAACAGGGAGTCCAGCAAAGTTGGATGCTCAAAGGTCAGTGGCAGCGCCCGATGAGCAAACACATTCCTGATGTCCTTGATCGCGTTAAGGCGTCCATGCATCATAGGGCCATAAATACCTATCGCCATGCCTAACTATATCTTGGCAGAAAAGGTAGAGAACGGCGCGCTAGGTCCAATGAACCACTCTCCCGCCAGCTTGGCTCCCGGATCAATTAAGCGGCATTTGATCGCTTGCGTAAGGTAGTGCTCAACCAAACCCCCGCCCATGATGGCACAACCCCGGTCATCGGCCTCGAAATGTAGCATCTTTAGAGAAGCGGGCATGTCGGCCGGATCGGGTATCTCAGCCATAAGCTGCTGACGGGTCGGCTTCTTAACGCCACGAGCAGCCGTATGCATTGACCGGTCCTTGCCGCCTCCTGCCATCCGCTACTCCATGCGACCCGCCTACGGCCCTATTTTTACGAAGATATGCGTGAGGGCAATCAAATAGTCTTGAGCGACCATTTACCCCGTATACCCACCTGGCCCAGCCTCACACGATTATGACACGCCTAGCGCGACCTGCATTATCGCGCATGGTTCTCCATCCCTGCATAACGTGTCACAGTAACTAGATCATCGCGGGTCTGGCGCTGTCCAGAATACCCAAATGCCATTCACGACACTTGCGGTAGGTGCGAGACATAAGCCCATTTCGATAGGGCCCGACACTCCCGAATATCGATCGGCAGAGACCGATCTGAAGCGGCGCAATCCTCGGACTTCGAGCACGCAAAAGTTTGTCCTTTCCTACACGGAACAAATGTGGAACACTCAGCCCCACACCGACTCGGCGCACCGCTCTTTCTCTCCCCAACCGCGGGAATCGCATACACAAAACCGCCCGCCGGATAGCCCGGTCGGACGGTGATCGAGGCGCCATCCGGCACACGCGCCGGGGAAGGCTTTCGGGACGTTACGCACCGTCCACTTCGTCCACTTCCGCGGGGCAAAACGGCCCCCGCACCGTCAGGCACGGGGGCCGCGGGGGTTACGCCGCGAACTGGTTCATCGTGTTGTGGACGCCGCCGGCCTTCAGCGCGGCCTCGCCGGCGAAATACTCCTTATGGTCGTCGCCGATGTCGCTGCCCGACATGTTCTGGTGCTTCACACAGGCGATGCCTTCGCGGATTTCGCGGCGCTGCACGCCCTTGACGTAGCCGAGCATGCCCTCGTCGCCGAAATAGGCCTTGGCGAGGTTGTCGGTGCTCAGCGCCGCGGTGTGATAGGTCGGCAGCGTGATCAGGTGGTGGAAGATGCCCGCCCGCGCCGCCGCATCCTTCTGGAAGGTGCGGATGCGCTCGTCGGCCTCCTCCGCCAGCGGCGTGCCGTCGTAATCGACGCTCATCAGCCGCGCGCGGTCGTACGCCGACACGTCCTTGCCCGCTTGCGTCCAGGCGTCGAACACCTGCTGTCGGAAATTGAGCGTCCAGTTGAAGCTGGGGCTGTTGTTGTAGACCAGCTTGGCGTTCGGCACGACCTCGCGGATGCGGTCGACCATCGACGCGATCTGTTCGATGTGCGGCTTCTCCGTCTCGATCCACAGCAGGTCGGCGCCGTTCTGGAGCGACGTGATGCAGTCGAGCACGCAGCGGTCCGCACCGGTGCCTTCGCGGAACTGGAACAGGTTCGACGGCAGGCGCTTGGGCCGCAGCAGCTTGCCCTCGCGCGTGATGACGACATCGCCGTTGCCGACCTGGGCGACGTCGATCTCGTCGCAGTCGAGGAAGGCGTTATACTGGTCGCCGATGTCACCCGGCTCCTTGCTGAACGCGATCTGCTTGGTCAGGCCCGCGCCCAGCGAGTCGGTGCGCGTCACGATGATGCCATCGTCGACGCCCAGCTCTAGGAAGGCGTAGCGGCAGGCGCGCACCTTCGCCAGGAAGTCCTCGTGCGGCACGGTGACCTTGCCGTCCTGGTGGCCGCACTGCTTCTCGTCGCTGACCTGGTTTTCGATCTGCAGCGCGCAGGCGCCCGCCTCGATCATCTTCTTGGCGAGCAGATACGTCGCCTCGGCATTGCCGAAGCCCGCATCGATATCGGCGATGATCGGCACGACATGCGTCTGGTGGTTGTCGATCGCCTGGGTCAACCTCTGCGCCTCCACCTCGTTTCCGCTCTCGCGCGCCTTGTCGAGCTCGCGGAACAACAGGCTCAGCTCGCGCGCATCGGCCTGGCGCAGGAAGGTGTACAGTTCCTCGATCAGCGCGGGCACGCTGGTCTTCTCGTGCATCGACTGGTCGGGCAGCGGGCCGAACTCGCTGCGCAGCGCCGCGACCATCCAGCCGGACAGGTACAGGTAACGCCGGTCGGTGGTGCCGAAATGCTTCTTGATGCTGATGATCTTCTGCTGCCCGATGAACCCATGCCAGCAGCCGAGCGACTGGGTGTAGGCCGCCGGGTCGGCATCGTACGCCGCCATGTCCCGCCGCATGATCGCCGCGGTATAGCGCGCGATATCGAGGCCCGTCTGGAAGCGGTTCTGCAACCGCATACGCGCGACCGATTCGGCATCGATCCCGCCCCAGGTGGCGTGGCCGCCGATCGTCTGGCGGGCGGTGCCGATCTGCTGCTGGTAGGTCATGTCGCATATCCCTCGCTGTCTGGATGCGAGAATGTGTACAGACATTGACACGGCATTCGGAGGGAAATGCGCCGCAAATCGCGTGCAAACGTCACGCCATCAGCGTTAACAACTGTAACTTTGTATGATTATTTTCAGTCAGTCGCCGGTGAAGGTGAACCCCGACACGCCCCGATCCCGCTCGTTGATTAGCAGCGCCCGCCCCGCCGGCGGCGCCGACCGCTGCGGGCAATCGGTCCGCTGGCACGCCCGGCACCCCAGGCCGATCGGCGTCGCATCGCCCTTCAGGTCGATGCCCCGCGCCACCGCCAGCGCCCCGCCCAGCTCCGCCGCCACACCGATGCCGACCGCGAACTCGGCCAGCACGCCGCCATAGCGCCGCCGCTGCGGCGTCACCGTCCGCGCAATCGTCAGCCACCGCGCCCGGTCCTCGAGCTCCACCAGCTGCACCGCAAGGCTGCCCGGCCGGTCGAACGCCTGGTGCAACCGCCACAGCGGGCAGCGCCCCTCCGCCTCGGCGAGCGGCGATCCGCTCGCCCCGGAAAAGCGCTTCGAACACTGCCCGGCGCGATCGATGCGAATGAGGAAGAACGGCAGTCCCCGCGCCCCGACGCGATGCAGCGTCGTCAGCCGGTGCGCCACCTGCTCGAACCCCGCCCCGAATCGCCGCTGCAACAGCTCCAGGTCGTACCCCGTGCTCTCGCAAGCCCGCAGGAACCGGGCATAGGGCATCATCACCGCCGCCGCGAAATAGCTGGCGAGGTGCCGCCGGAACAACCGCTCCGCCGAGCGGTCGGCAAAGCCCGCCCCCTTGGCGAGCGCATCGATCTCGGCCCGCGCCTCGATCTGCGCCAGCTGATAGGCGGCGGCAAAGGTGCGCGACGCCGAATCAAGCACCTCGCTCAGCTGCAACTGCCGGGCATGCAGGTCCAGCCGGCGCAGCAGGTCGGGCATCACATCGACGGGCAGAATGCGGATCGTCAGCTGGTGCTTGACGCGCAACCGCTCGGCGATCGCGCCATACAGGTCGCCCGCCCCCAGCCGCAATTCGTCCGCCAGCGCTTCGGCCAGACTGTCGAGGTCCGCGAAATGCCCGCGCCACCGCTCGATCTCGCGCCGCACCTCCGCGACGGGGTCGGCGGCATCGCCGTCCCGCGCAGGCCCGGCGCCCAGCCGATCGTACGCCCGCGCAAACGCCTCCGCCCCGCCCGGCGCCCCGGCGAGCCATTCGGCGATCTCGTTGCGATCGATCTCCAGGTCGGCGAACAGCGGATCGGCCAGCCGCCGCCGCATCGCCGCTTCGCCCCCGCCCGGCTCGCCCGCGGTCAGCGCGCGCGGATCGAAGTCATACGATTCGGCCAGGCGGACGAGCAGCGCCGCCGACAGCGGCCGCTGGTTGCGCTCCACGAGGTTGAGATAGCTCGGCGAAATGCCCAGCACCTCGGCCATCGCCGCCTGCGTCAGCGCCGCCTGCCGCCGGAGCCGCCGCACCGCATGCCCCGCAAACAATTTACGCTCGGCCACGCCCCACTCCCCACGCCACACCTGCGCTACAGGATCGCAACCCCGCGCGCTTGTCACTTTGTTACAGCATTACGCGCCCGCTTGTCCATGTGGTGGACACCATGACCCCGCTGCGCATCCGGCCCCTCTCGCCGCACCCGCCCCCACCTAGCTAACGGAATTCTCGAAAGTTTCCTGGGGAGGAAAGGTGGCCGCCGGCATCTCGTATGCCGGCGGCCATTCCCGTTCCGGGGTCAGGCGATATGACCGCGAAACCCGTCCGCGAGCGCCACTTCTCCATCTGCCCCGACGCCAGCGCCAGCACGCCCGCAGGCAGGATGACGCCCTGCGCGCCATCGATGGCGACGACGCGCAATGCTCTCGCGGCTTGGATGTCGGTCGGCTTGTTCTTCGCCCAATTCATACCCTAGCCTCGGGAGCCGATCCACACGCTCGCGCGTACCATGCCCGCGCCATGCGTCGGCGCAACAGGGAGCGACAATGGCAGACGGGCTGACCGCGCGGATCCGCGAGAATATCGTGCTGTACGGAGCGCTCGCCGCCAATCTCGGGATCGGCGTCGCCAAGTTCGTCGCCGCGGGCATCACCGGTTCGTCGTCGATGCTGACCGAAGGCGTCCACAGCTGCGTCGACAGCGGCAACCAAGTGCTGCTGCTCTATGGCCAGCATCGCGCCAAGCGTGCGCCCGATGCCGTCCACCCCTTCGGCTACGGGCGCGAGCTGTATTTCTGGGCGTTCGTCGTCGCGATCCTGATCTTCGCGGTCGGCGCAGGCGTGTCGGTGTATGAGGGCTATCGCCACATCATCACGCCCGAACCGTTGCTCGACCCGCTGGTCAATTACATCGTGCTCGGCATTGCGATGGCGATGGAGGGCGCCTCCTGGTTCATCGCGATGCGCGAATTTTCGAAGGCGAAGGGCAAGGCCGGCTGGTGGCGCGCGATCCGCCAGAGCAAGGACCCGGCGGGCTTCATCGTGCTGTTCGAGGATTCGGCCGCGCTCGCCGGCCTAGTCATCGCCGGCGTCGGCGTGTGGGCGAGCCATTATTTCGTCGATCCGCGTATCGACGGCGTCGCATCGATCCTGATCGGTCTGATCCTCGGCCTCGTCGCCGTACTGCTCGCGCGCGAAGCCAAGGGCCTGCTGATCGGCGAGCGCGCCGACCCACAGGTGGTGGAGACGGTGCGCGAAACCATCGCGCGCCATCCCGCCGTCACCGCCGTCAACCACGTCCGCACCATCCACACCGCGCCCGATGCGATCTTCGTCGCTGCCAGCGTCGATTTCGACGATGCCCTTACGATGGGCGCAGCCGAGACGCTGATCGAGGAGTTGGAGGACGAATTGCGTGCCGCCGTCCCGCGGCTCAGCTCGATCTATATCCGCCCCGAAAAGCGCGAGAATGCCGCGACGCTCGCGCATCCCGTCCAGGCGTAGGGGGCGCGAAAATACCACGCCGCCTCAGTGTGATCTCCGTTGCCCAAGCCCCGCTGGCGCCTGTATCATCGGCACATGGTTCGATCCCTCCTCCGCCCGCTGCTCGCCACCGCGCTGCTGCTGTCCTCGCTGTTCGGTGCGGCGCCCGCCTGGGCGGCGGTGACGATCACCTTCTGGAGCCATGAACTCGGCAACAGCTTCCCGCACGCCTTCTTTACGCTGCGCGGGGTGCCGGATGCGGGCGGTGCGCCGGTCGACGCCAATTACGGCTTCACCGCCAAATCGGTCTCGCCCAAATTGCTGATGGGCACCGTGGCGGGGCGGCTCGACATTTCGAAGCCCTTCTACATCGCCGGCAGCGACGCGCAGTTCTCGGTCGTCCTCACTGACGCGCAATATAACGCCGTGCTCGGGCTGGTCGCGGCGTGGGACGAAAAGACCGGCGACGCGCATTACAATCTCAACCAGCGCAATTGCGTCCATTTCGTCAAGGAAGCCGCCCGCATCGCCGGCCTGACCGACCTCGACCGCCCGAAGCTGATGAAGAAGCCGCGGTCCTACCTTCAGTCGATCGCGGAGGCGAATGCCGGGCGAGTCACGGTGGTGAAGATGCACGGCAAGGCCTATCTCGCGACGCTGCCGCCGCTGGCGACGACGCCCGTGGTGGCACCGGCAGTGATGGCGGCGCCAGCCGCTCCGGTCGCGGCTCCTGCGACAGCGACGACACCGGTGACGACCGCACCATAAGCCCAAACCACCCCGTCACCCCGGACTCGTTCCGGGGTCCACTCTGCGGCGAGGGGAATGGCAAGAGGCTCCAGACGAGCCCGTGCTGCCCGGTGGACCCCGGACCAAGTCCGGGGTGACGTCGGGAGCTGGCGAGGGGGACAGCAAGACGCTCAAGCCTCGCCCGCGCGGCCCTGTGGACCCCGGAACCAGTCCGGGGTGGCGGCGTGGGGAGGAAAGGCCGCTACGCTGGCACGATCTCCATCACATCCAGCGTCGATTGAAACCCCGGGAACGGCAGCACCAGCCGCCAGCGCGCCTCACCGATCCGCTCGACGAAGCCTGCCATGTCGCGCCGCAGATCGCGGCCGTACGGCATCGGTCGCGCCTCGTCGCCGAGCGCCAGCGTGCCGAGGAAGATCGTCCGCGAATCGGTGCTGTCGAACAGCACGCCGCTCGCCCGCTGCACGCCGTCGGTGGCGAACTGGCGCTTGGGGCCCTCCCCTTCGACCCGGCACGCCGTCCAGGCGCCGCTCAGCAGCGCGCGCGGCGGCGGCGCGGTGCCGGCGAGCCGCTCGGCGCCGTTACCGCCCAGCCGATAGGTGCGGCAGCGATAGGCCCCGGGCTTCAGCATCTCGCCGCGGATCACCTGGTCGGGATCGAACAGCGCCGGGTCCGCCGACAGCACCGCTGCACCCGCCGGATCGGCACGCGCCTCCGCCAGCGCCTTCACCCAGGCGTCGCGCCATTCGCGCAGGCGCTGCCGGTCCTCCACCGTCGCCACCGCGCGCCAGTCGACTGCGGCCGTATCGGGGTCGCGCGCATGCGCCAGCGCCGCGCCTGCCAGCACCGTTGCGACCAGCGCCGTCGCCGTGCCCAGCCACAGGCCCCTCATGCGGCCGTCCAGCCGCCGTCGACCGACAGGTTGGCGCCGGTGATCGCCTTCGCCTCGTCGCGACACAGGAACAGCGCGAGCGCCGCGACCTGTTCTGGCGTCACGAATTCCTTGGTCGGCTGCGCGGCGAGCAGCACGTCGTTCATCACCTGCTCGCGCGTCAGCCCGCGCGCCTTCATCGTGTCGGGAATCTGCGCCTCGACCAGCGGCGTCCAAACATAGCCCGGCGAAATGCAATTGACCGTGATGCCGTGCGTCGCGGTTTCCAGCGCCAGCGTCTTGGTCAGGCCCGCGATGCCGTGCTTGGCCATCACATAGGCCGATTTGTTGGGGCTCGCGACCAGGCTGTGCGCGGACGCGGTGGTAATGATCCGCCCCCAACCCTGCCGCTTCATATGCGGCACCGCAGCCTTGGCGACATACCAGGCCGACAGCAGGTTGATGCGGACGATCGCTTCCATCTTGTCGTCGGGAAAGTCCTCGATCGGCGACACGTGCTGGATGCCGGCATTGTTGATCGCAATGTCGATCCGCCCCGTCTCGGCGACCGCGCGATCGATCAGCGCCGCGATCTGGTCGGGCTTGGTCATGTCCGCCGCGTCGTACAGCGCGGCCGCGCCGCTGGTCGCCGCCAGTTCGGCGCGGATCGCCTCGATGGCATCGGCATCGCCGAAGCCATTGATGACGAGGCTCGCGCCCTCTGCCGCCAGCGCCTTTGCATAGGCGAGGCCGATGCCGGAGGTGGAGCCGGTGATGACCGCGGTCTTGCCCTGAAGGATCATGCTACTCTCCTGATAACACGCCTGTCGTGGCGCCAAGCGCAGCCGGTTGCAACCGGGGGACGGGTTCGGGCATTCGTTACACACGCTAAACGGAGCCTGCCATGCGCCTCGACGATTTCGATCCCAATATTGACGTCGAGGACCAGGGTAACACCGGCGGTGGTGGCTTCGGCGGGGGCGGTGGTGGCGGCGTGCTGTTCGGCCTGTTACCGCTGATCGGCAGCCGTTTCGGCTGCGGTGGCATCGTCGTCGTATTGCTGCTGTTCGCCGTGTTCGGCGGGCTTGGCAACCTCGGCAGTCTCGTGGGCGGCGGAGGCGGCAGCGGCACGCAGGTGACCCGCAGCGCCCCGTCCGAAGGCCGCGGCGCGACTGCGGTCTGCTCATCCGACCCCGACAAGCGCGCCGCCTGCAACGCGTTCAGCTCGGCGGAAAATACTTGGGAAAAGATCTTCGCGCAAAGCGGCGAGCGCTTCCGCGCCCCGGGCCTCTCCTTCTTCAACCAGAACGGACGGTCGGGCTGCGGCGCCGCGCAATCGGCGATGGGCCCGTTTTACTGCCCGACCGACCAGCGCATCTATCTCGACACCAGCTTCTTCAACGAACTGGCCAATCGCTTCGGCGCCAAGGGTGACTTCGCGCAGGATTACGTGATCGCCCACGAATTTGGCCATCACATCCAGAACCTGCTCGGCACGTCGGACAAGGTGCAGCAGATCCAGCGCAGCAGTTCGGAACGGGAGGGCAATGCCGCCTCGGTCCGCCTCGAGTTGCAGGCCGATTGCTACGCTGGCGTCTGGGCAGCGCAGAACCGCAGCCGCATGGAGCCGGGCGATTTGGAAGAGGGCCTGACCGCCGCCGGCGCGATCGGCGACGACACGCTGCAAAAGGAAAGCCAGGGCCGCGTCGTCCCCGACAGCTTCACCCACGGCACCTCCGCCCAGCGCCAGACCTGGCTGCGCCGCGGCATCGAAACCGGCGATCCGGCGGCGTGCGACACCTTCTCGGGCGCGATCTGACGGAGATTCCAAACGGCGGTGAACGCCGCCACACCCGCCCCGTCATCCCCGCACAGGCGGGGATCTCCCGGTGACGGTACGCTTCGGGAGCCGCGAGGAGCTACCACCCTTCTCGACGGTCCGTCATTCCCGCGAAGGCGGGAATCCATAATCGCTACCGTTTATAAGGGAGTCGTCGCGGTAGCGCGTCTGGATCCCCGCCTGCGCGGGGATGACGGGGCGGGTGGGGCTTGCGGCCCTCCCGTGACACACGTCGCCCCGGCGCGCCCTACCGGCTCGCCATCTGCCGCGCGAAATGCACCTCGACCGCCTTGGTCACGCTTTCCGCGATCTTCTCCCGCCCTTCGCTGCTGTCGAGGAACGCCGCATCGCGCGGGTTGGAGATATAGCCCGTCTCGAACAAGATCGACGGCAGGTCCGGCGCCTTCAGCACCATCAGCGACGCCATGCGATGGAACACCGGCTTGGTCGGGATCAGCGGCTTGGCCTCGCGTCCCAGCAGTCGCGCGAAGTTCGCGGACGTATTCATCGTCTCGCGCTGCGCCAGGTCGATCAGGATCGAGGTCACGTCCGCGCCCGCATCGCCCAGATTCACGCCGGAGATCACGTCCGCCTTGTTCTCGCGTGCCGCCAGCCGCGCGGCTTCCTTGTCGGACGCGACTTCGGACAAAGTGTAGACCGACGCACCGCTCGCCTCCCCGCTGCCGACGCTGTCGCAGTGGATCGAGATGAACAGATTGGCCTTCAGCCGCCGTGCGATGCCGTAGCGTTCGCGCAGCACAAGGAAGCGGTCGTCGTCGCGCGTCAGCGCCACGCGCACCCGCCCGGTGGCGAGCAACTGGTCGCGAATCGTCCGCGCGATGCGCAGCGTCACGTCCTTTTCGCGCAGCCCGGTCACCGGGTTGATCGCGCCCGGATCGACGCCGCCGTGCCCCGCATCGATCACCACAAGCGGCCGGTTGTCGTCGCCGCGCACCCTGGGCAGCGGCAGGCCGCGCGCCGGGGGCGGCACCGGCACCGACACTTTGTACTTGGGTCGTGCCGCCCAGCCGCCGATGTCGAAGGACAGGAAACTCAGCGGCCCGGCCGCCCCCGCCGCCGCGAAGCGCGCCGCGCTCGCCGGCTCGATCGACAGCACCAGGCTGCGGCCGTCCTGCTCGAACGACGCATCGCCGATGATCGCGGGCCGCGCGAGGTCGAACAACAGCCGCGTGCCCGCGCCCTGCCGCAGCTGGGTGACGCCGCTCACCGGCCCGCCGCCGCGCGCCCGCGCGCCAGGCACGGCATCGGCGATGTCGACGGCGATCTGGCGGCTGGCCGACAGGATCTCACCACTCGCATCCGCGACCGGGCCATCGAAGCGGATGACGATCCGCCCGTCCTGCACCGCGACGCTACGGATCATCGTCGCCGCCCAGGCGGGCGCGCTCGTGAACCATCCCGCAATCAGGGCGAACAGCGTCAGCACACGGCGTCCTTGCCGCGACAGGCGTACGCGGGTCCAGCGAAAAGCCATACACAACCCCTCGGGCGATTCTGAACGCGATCGCCACGGGGCCGTTGTGACCCACAGGGTGCCAACAGGGGGTTGCCCGGCAAGGTTAATCCGGAATTCGGCACGATTTTGCCGGCCGATACGGCAAGTTCCTGCCAGTTGCGGTTCGCGCAGGCCGATGCTACCAACGGACTGCACCCGTGCGTCGCCCGTGAATACAGATCGGCGATGCGCCGGTTCTCGCGCCGTCCTGGCGCGGTCTTAATCAGGTTGACGCTCGCATGACGCACTTTTCCACCGTTCGACACCGCCCGGCCTCGGCCGGCGGCGTGTCGGGCGTGCGGGAGGGCCGTGCCCCCCGATGTGCCGGGCGAGCAGACGCATCTTTGCCACAAACCCGCGCCGGTCCGCCCGGCGCCACCTATCAACGCGCGTGCGCGCCCTGCCGCCCGGTCCGTCACGGACCCGCCGCCGGAGCGCCACGCGCGCGGAGACTATTCAATGACCACGCGTATGCTGATCGACGCACGCCACCGGGAAGAAACCCGCGTCGCCGTCGTCAAGAATAACCGGATCGAAGAGTTCGATTTCGAATCCGCCGAACGCAAGCAGCTCAAGGGCAACATCTATCTCGCCAAGGTGACGCGCGTCGAGCCGTCGCTGCAAGCGGCGTTCGTCGATTACGGCGGCAATCGCCACGGCTTCCTCGCCTTCAGCGAAATCCACCCCGATTACTATCAGATTCCCAAGGAAGACCGCGACGCGCTGCTGCGCGAAGAGGCGGAGCATGCCGCGGAAGAAGCCGCGCTACGCGCCGAGCATGACGACGACGATCATGACGACGATGCGCACGACGATCGCGACCACGACGATTACGACGACGCCGATCATCATGACGACGACGATGCCGATCACGACGACGCCGAGGGCGGCGAAGGCGCCCCCGCGAAGAAGCCGCGCAATGGCAACGACGACCAGGTCGAGGCGCTGCGCCAGCGTCGCATGAACCTGCGCCGCCGCTACAAGATCCAGGACGTCATCCGCCGCCGTCAGGTGCTGCTGGTGCAGGTCGTCAAGGAGGAGCGCGGCAACAAGGGCGCGGCGCTGACGACCTATCTGTCGCTCGCCGGCCGTTATTGCGTGCTGATGCCCAACACGTCGCACGGCGGCGGGATCAGCCGCAAGATCAGCAACGCCGCCGATCGCAAGCGCCTGAAGTCGATCATGGCCGACATGCAGTTGCCCAGCTCGATGGGCTGCATCGTCCGCACCGCCGGCCTGCAGCGCACCAAGGTCGAGATCAAGCGCGACTTCGATTATCTCGCGCGTCTGTGGGACGGCATCCGCGAAGCGACGCTCGGCTCGTCGGCGCCGGCGCTGATCTATGGCGACAGCGACCTCATCAAGCGCGCGATCCGCGACATCTACAACAAGGACATCGACGAGGTGATCGTCGAGGGCGAAGAGGGCTATCGCCACGCCAAGGAATTCATGCGGCTCCTGATGCCCAGCCACGCCCGCCGCGTGAAGCAATATGCCGACGCCGTGCCGCTGTTCCAGCGCGCGCATGTCGAAGATCAGCTCGCCGCCATGTACCATCCGGTCGTACAGCTGAAGTCGGGTGGCTATCTGGTGATCAACCCGACCGAGGCGCTGGTCTCGATCGACATCAACTCCGGCCGGTCGACGCGCGAACACAATATCGAACAGACCGCGACCGCGACCAACCTCGAAGCCGCCAAGGAAATCGCCCGCCAGCTGCGCCTGCGCGACATGGCCGGCCTCGTCGTCATCGACTTCATCGACATGGACAACAATTCCAATGTCCGGAAGGTCGAGAAGGCGATGAAGGAAGCGCTGAAGGACGATCGCGCCCGCATCCAGGTGGGCCGCATCTCGTCGTTCGGCCTGATGGAAATGAGCCGCCAGCGCCTGCGCACCGGCGTGCTCGAAGCCTCGACGCGTCCCTGCCCGCATTGCGAAGGCACTGGCCTTGTCCGCACCGCCTCGTCGGCGGGCCTCAGCGCGCTGCGTCTCATCGAGGATGAAGCGGCCCGCGGCCGCGGTTCGGTGCTCACCCTGCGCGCCAGCCAGGAAGCGACGATCTACGTCCTCAACAAGAAGCGCGCGGACATCGCCGAGATCGAGGATCGCTATGGCGTGATCGTCGAGATCGTCCCCGATCGCGAAGAGGAAGGCGCGCGCATGTCGGTCGAGGCCAGCGGCCCGCCGCCCGCGCACCCGCCCAAGATCGAGGCGCTGGTCGAGGAAGACTATGACGACGTCCCCGAGGATATCGAGGACGAGGAAGAGGAAGACGAGATCGTCGAGGCCGTCGAGGAAGAGCCCCGGCGTGAGCGCGAGCGCGAGGAACGTGGCGAGGGCGAAGGCCGTGGCCGCCGCCGCCGCCGTCGCGGTCGCCGCGGTCGCAACCGCGAGGACGAGGCGGGCGACACCGCGTCGAACGATACCGCCGAAGCACCGGTCGACGCGACCGACGCGGAGGATGCCGACACCGACGTCGAGGCGCTCGCGGGTGACGAGGCCGAGACCGTCGAGGCCGACGGCGAGCAGCCGCAGGGCGAAGGCCGTCGCCGTCGCGGGCGTCGCGGTCGCCGTGGCGGTCGCCGCCATGCCGAAGGCACGCCGGCCGAGGGCTCGGACGCCGCGGTCGACAGCGCCGACGCCGACGTCGACGCACCGGCGGCCAACGAACCGATCGTCGAGGCGGGCGATGCCGGCCCGGTGACGACCGGTCTCGACGCGCCGGCCCCGGCGAAGGTCGAGGACGCCGAGCCCGTCGAGGCGCCGCGCACCCGCCGCCGCCCGCGCGCCCGCAAGGTCGCCGACGCGGCGCCGGTCGAGGCACCCGCCGCGGCCGAAGCGGAACCCGCCGTCGCCGAAGCGCCGGTCGTAGCCCCGGCCGCCGACGCCGAACCGGCGCCCAAGCCCAAGCGCACCCGCAAGAAGGCCACCCCGGCACCCGCGACCGAAGAGGCTCCCGCCGCCGAGGCGCCCGCCGCGGAGGAAAAGCCCAAGCGTCGCCGCACGCGCAAAGCCGCCACGACCGATGCCGTCCCTGCCGACACGGTGACCGCTCCGGAACCCGCCGCCCCGGCCGAGCCCGAGGACGCGGAAACCCCGGCCACGGACACTGCAACTGACACCGGCGAACAACCCCGCCGCGGCTGGTGGCAGCGCACCTTCGGCGCCTGATCGCCCCCGCCCACAGCGGCCAACAAAAAACGCCCTCTTCCTCACGGAAGGGGGCGTTTTTTTATGTGAGCAGACGGCCGAACCATACACCGCGCCGCCCGCCCGAACGTCATCCCGGCGAAGGCTGGAATCTCCCGGTCACAGGGCGCAACAAGAGCCGCAAAAGGTCCCAGCCTCCGCTGGGACGACGTCGGTCACGAAGCATGCGCTGCAAACAGCGCGATCGCAGACCAAAGATCCTGCGCCGCCATCCCGGCGCATTCGGCGCCCGGCATCTAGGTTACAAACCGCCTGCCCCCACACACCCCGTCATGCCGGACTCGTTCCGGCATCCACCGCGCCGCGCACGGGCAAACGTTGCGTCACTCAACGACGACCACCACCAGCACAACGGACGCCACAAGCGCCCCACACCTGATCCCAGCCGCGCTCAAACCACCGTCATTCCCGCGAAGGCGAGAATCCGGACTGGCAAGCCTCACGGCTCTTACCGCAACGATAGCGGCGCTAGATTCCCGCCTCCGCGGGAATGACGAAAAAGAGGGAGAGGAACGGCCCGGCAATAGACCGGTCGAACACACCGGTCCCAAACCACCCCCCTCAACGTCAGCGCAGCTTTTCGGACCCGTTCTTCAGCGCCGCCTTCTGCTCTTCGGTCATCGCCTGCGCATTCACGTCGGCGTCGTCGATCGCATCGGCCTGCTGTTCGCCGCTCTTGCGGATTTCCTTGGCCTGGTCCTTCAGATTGTCCGCTGCCTGCTCCATCGCATCGGCGCGGTTGTCGTAGGACTTCTCGACCTCGGAGCCGAGCTTGTCGTCGCCCTTGCCGCCGCACGCGCTCAGCGAGAGCGCCATCGCCACCAGCGTCGCGCCGGCCAGAATCGTCTTCTTCATGTGTCGTCCCCTGTTGTTGTCCAAGCGAAAGGGCCGCCCCGCAATGCGAGACGACCCTGTCGGTTACGCAAACTGATCCTGTGAATCAGATCTTGTCGCCGAGCGCGCCCTTGACGCTGCCCTTGACGTCCTGACCGGTGCCCTTGGCCTGCTGTGCTTCGCCTTCGGCCACCAGACGGTCATTGTCGGTCGCCTTGCCGACGGCTTCCTTGACGTTGCCGGCGATCTTGTTGCCGGCCGCTGCGACCTTGTCGGTGAATTCGCCCATCGATCGTCTCCTGCGATTGACTGCGACCCGCCAGCCGGGCCGCTTGATCTATCGCAAGAACAACGGGCCGAAGTCGGACCGGTTCCGTGACAAAAACTTTAGCGTCTGGTGCGGAACCAATACGATATCAGATCAAACCGGCAAGGGGACTGGACGGATCGGCATAGCGCCGCTGCCCCATGCGACCGGCGCGATAGGCCATCCGCCCCGCCTCGACCGCGCGCCGCATCGCGCCCGCCATCAGGATCGGGTCCTTGGCCTCGGCGATCGCGGTGTTCATCAGCACGCCGTCGCAGCCCAGCTCCATCGCCACCGCCGCGTCCGACGCGGTGCCGACGCCCGCATCGACCAGCACCGGCACGCCCGCGCCCTCGACGATCAGCCGGATCGTCACGCGGTTCTGGATGCCGAGCCCGGACCCGATCGGCGCGCCGAGCGGCATGATCGCGACCGCACCGGCATTCTCCAGCCGCTTCGCCGCGATCGGATCGTCGACGCAATAGACCATCGGCTTGAAGCCTTCGTTCGCCAGCACTTCCGTCGCGCGCAGCGTCTCGTGCATGTCGGGGTAGAGCGTCTTCGCCTCGCCCAGCACCTCCAGCTTCACGAGGTCCCAACCGCCCGCCTCGCGCGCCAGCCGCAGCGTACGGATCGCACTCTCCGCGTCGAAACAGCCCGCGGTGTTGGGCAGGTAGGTGACCTTCTTGGGATCAATGAAGTCGGTCAGCATCGGCGCGTTGCGATCGCTGACGTTCACCCGCCGCACCGCGACCGTGACGATCTCCGCACCGCTCGCCTCCAGCGCCGCGGCATTCTGCGCGAAGTCCTTATACTTGCCCGTCCCGACGATCAGCCGCGACCGGAACGTCTTGCCGGCGACGCTCCACGTGTCGTCGACGATCGGCGCCTGATGGTCGCCGCCCCCGACGAAATGCACGATCTCGATATCGTCGCCATCCTCGACGCACACGTCCTTCAACGTCGAGCGCGGCACGACCTCCAGGTTCCGCTCCACCGCGACCTTCTCGGGCACCAGCCCCAGCTCGTTCGCCAGATCGGCGAGGCTGAGACCGGCGGCGACGCGCTTGTGCTCGCCGTTCACGGTGATCGATACGGTGCCGTCGCTATGGGCCATGACGCGTCAAACTCCTTATGCGTGCCCCATCTAGGCGCGTGACGCCGCGTGTCCACCGTTGCTGGTTTGATTCACGCGAAGCCGCGAAGCCGCGAAGAGGCAAAAGAAGGTGAGTCACGCGGAGACGCGGAGACGCAGAGGGTGCATGAACCGGACGATCGTCTCGCACTGCCGCGGAGCGGCTCTATATCCCGTTAGCGATCAGAGAGAGCCCGCTGCCGCGGGCGAACCCCCTCCGCGTCTCCGCGTGAACCCCTTCTTCGCGTCTTCGCGTCTTCGCGTGAAAACCCCCTGCTTTGCGCCGCCCGCGAAACGACGATACACCCCCCGCCCATGACCGACACGATCTACGTCCTCAACGGCCCGAACCTGAACCTGCTCGGCACGCGCGAGCCGGAGATCTACGGCCACGACACGCTCGACGACATCGCCGGCCAACTCGAAGATCGTGCCCGCGAGCTCGACCTCGAGATCGACATGCGCCAGTCCAACCACGAAGGGCACTTGGTCGACTGGCTGCATGAGGCGCAGGCGCGCGGCGCGAAGGCGGTGATCCTCAACGCCGGTGCCTTCACGCATACGTCGATCGCCGTCCACGACGCGATCAAGGGTATCAGGACGCCGGTGATCGAGGTCCACCTCTCCAACCCGCACACCCGCGAGGACTTCCGTCACGTCAGCTTCGTCGGGCGTGCCGCAAAAGGCACGATCGCCGGCTTTGGCGCCCTCTCGTACATGCTCGCGCTTGAAGCCGCGGCGCGCTTCTGACAGGAGGCCTTCCCATGACCGACCAGACCCCCAACGGTGCCATGCAGGTTGACGTGAACCTCGTGCGCCAGCTCGCCGAACTGCTCGACGCCACCCATCTGACCGAGATCGAGGTGGAAGAGGGCGACCGCAAGATCCGCGTCGCGCGCAAGGCCGCCCCCCAGGCCGCGCCCGTCCACTATGCCCCCGCGCCCCTCGCCGCAGCGCCTGCCGCCCCCGCGGCCGCCGCGCCGGTCGAAGCCGGTGCGATGGCGCCGGCCGTGTCCGCCAATGCGGTGAAGTCGCCGATGGTCGGCACCGCCTATCTCGCCGCCGAGCCGGGCGCCAAGCCCTTCATCAGCGTCGGCCAGAGCGTCTCGGCCGGCGACACGCTGCTGATCGTCGAGGCGATGAAGGTCATGAACCCGATCGTTGCCGCCACCGCCGGCACCGTCCGCCAGATTCTGATCGAAAACGGCCAGCCGGTCGAATTCGACCAGCCGCTCGTGGTCGTCGAGTAACCACGCGTGACCGCTGCTCCCCGTCAGATCAAGAAGCTGCTGATCGCCAACCGTGGCGAAATCGCGCTGCGCATCCACCGCGCCTGTCGCGAGATGGGCATCCGCACCGTCGCGGTCCATTCCACCGCCGATGCCGACGCGATGCACGTCCGCCTCGCCGACGAGGCGATCTGCATCGGGCCGCCCGCCGCGGTCGACAGCTATCTCAATATCCCCAACATCATCTCGGCGGCCGAGATCAGCGGCGCTGACGCGATCCACCCGGGCTATGGGTTCCTCAGCGAAAACGCGCGGTTCGCCGAGATCGTCGAACTGCATAACCTGATCTTCGTCGGGCCGAAGCCCGAGCATATCCGCACGATGGGCGACAAGATCGAGGCGAAGCGCACCGCCGGCGCGCTCGGCCTGCCGCTCGTCCCCGGGTCCGACGGTGCGATCAGTGACGTCGCCGAAGCCAAGGCGATCGCGGCGAAGGCCGGCTATCCCGTCATCATCAAGGCGGCGTCGGGCGGCGGCGGGCGCGGCATGAAGGTGTGCCATTCCGAGGACGAACTCGAAACGCTGATGCAGCAGGCCGGCAGCGAGGCGAAGGCCGCGTTCGGCGATGCCACGGTGTATCTCGAAAAGTATCTCGGCAACCCGCGCCATATCGAGATCCAGGTCTTCGGCGACGGCAACGGCAATGCGATCCACTTAGGGGAACGCGACTGCTCTCTGCAACGCCGCCACCAGAAGGTGCTGGAGGAAGCACCCTCCCCCGTGCTCAGCCAAGCCGATCGCGAACGCATCGGCGGCGTCTGCGCGAAGGCGATGGCCGACATGGGCTATCGCGGCGCCGGCACGATCGAATTCCTGTGGGAAGACGGCGAATTCTACTTCATCGAGATGAACACCCGTTTGCAGGTGGAACATCCGGTGACGGAGATGATCACCGGCCTCGACCTCGTCCGCGAACAGATTCGCGTTGCCGAGGGGCATCCGCTGACGCTGCGCCAGGAGGACGTGCAGTTCCGCGGCCATGCGATCGAATGCCGCATCAATGCCGAGGATCCGCGCACCTTCGCGCCCTCGCCGGGTCTGGTGAAGCAGTTCCACGCGCCGGGCGGCATGCACGTGCGCGTCGATAGCGGCCTCTACGCCGGCTATAAGGTGCCGCCCTATTACGACAGCATGATCGCCAAGCTGATCGTTTACGGCACCACCCGCGAAGGGGCGCTGCGCCGCCTGCGCCGCGCGCTGGAGGAATTCGTCATCGACGGTCCGACGACGACGATCCCGTTGCATCAGGCGCTGCTCGACGATCCCGAATTCCAGCGCGGCGACTATACGATCAAGTGGCTGGAAGAGTGGCTCGCGAAGCAGGGATAACGGCGGCCGTCCCTGGGACGGCCTCCTCCTGACACGCCAGCCCTGATCGTCCCACACCCATAACGTCCTCCCAGCGAAGGCTGGAATCTCCCGGCAAGCGTGCGCAGCACGCGCCGAGAGAGGTTCCTGCCTTCCTGGCCGACATTTCCAGGATGACGGATCACGCACCCGCAGCGCACAAATCCCTGCTGCGCAACAACAATTTTCGAATACGATCGCACAACGATAACAATCGTTGCTGACGCCCAAATAACGGCATCATGAATTTGCCGTTAGAATGAAACCGATATGGACATACCGGCATTTTACCAGCGCCTCTAAGGAAGGGAGACTGGAACAATGACCCGGATGTTTGGCACGATCGCCGCCTGTGCGCTTCTCGCCGTTTCCTCGACTGCCGTTGCGGCGCCGCTGCAAGTGCAGGAAAAGGCGACCATTCCCAGCCGCAGCGGCGAAGTCCGCCACGTCGACCTGCTCAAGCAGGGCAAGCACCTCGAAACCGTGACCTGCGGCGACTTCGGCCTGCTCGACGAAAGCTTCCGCCCGCAGGCGGTCGTCTATGCCGCCAATTACGGTCCGAAGGGCAAGGCGCACCCGACCGTGACGCTCGACGGCGTCGAGAACGTCGTGCCGATCGTCGTGCAGCAGTGCAAGGCGCAGCCCGGCAACATATCCTGACAGTCCAGCCCCAATCTGACTTCCGACGCCAATTTTTAGGACGCGCATCATGCCGCCAACTCCTCGGGCTGGGGTTGCTGGGCGTGCATCCAGTCGGCTGCGGCCTGTGCCTTGCTGGCGGCGGTGAAGATGGCGCGAGGGTCGTCCTTCAGCACGCGCAACCACGATGCGACGTATGCGGCATGATCGGCGCGCGGATGGTGGGCGATCCCGAGGTCGGCGAGCACGAACGAAGCTGTCAGTTCGGCGCAGATCTCCTCGATCGCCAGACTGTCCCGCTTGAAACGTTCGGCAAAGTTGCGATCGAGCCGGTGCTTTGCCCCTGTGGCGTGGGCCGCCTCATGCAAAAGCGTGCCCATCTGTGCTGATGCATCCCGAAACGCGGAAAAGGTTGGCATGAAGATGTGATCGAGATCGATCCGGTAGTGCGCATCATAAGCGCCTTCGGTAATCGGAATCTTCAGAGCCGCGACGAAAGCTTCGGCGTGCCCGAACCGCTCGCCCTCGGGTAGAACTGCGACAGGTGCGGGTTCATAGCCCTCGACCTGGGCGAGGTTGAACACGGTGAAGGCCCGCGCGAACATGCGGCCGGGTCCGGCTTCGCCGTCGTCATGATCATCATCGGCGCGCGATGCGGCCTGCTTCCAGAACACGACGGTGGTTCCGCGTTCACCTTTGCGGACTTGTGCACCAAGCGATGCCCACTGGCGGTAGGTCCCCCAAAGACCGCTGGAATAGGCAGCCGCTTCGGCGGCAATCCAGAGCGCCAGCACATTGACACCGCGATAGCGACGGCGAGAGGTGACGTTCTGCGGCCTGGTCGTGGCAGCGCCATCATGGTGCCACGGCATGCGCCAGTCGCCGGCGCCGGCTTCGATGGCAGAGACAATCTCGGTGGTGATGCGCGAATAGACGTCGGCTCGCGGCGTCGCAGGGTGGGATCGGGACATGGCGGGTCTCCACGACGAGCGGAGGGAAACTCTCTTCCGCACCTTCAGCCCGTCACCCGAAAACCAGCCTCCTCTTCCTCTCCCGCCACACCGGTCCGAGGTGTGGCGGCACCGGGCGCGATCTGTTCGAGGACACGCTCGAACCTTGCCACCTCGGCCTGAAGCGTTACCCGCTGCGGTTCTGGAAGCCGCTTCTCGCGCAGCAACAGCCGCGCCTCGTCAGCTCCGCGCTGCCAGGCCGGGCGATGCCGTTCGACAATACAGGCATTGGGGCAGCGGACCGGCTCACACATGGCGATCATTGGTCCGGTCGCACCCGGTTCCGAATTGCGGTTGAGGCACAGGGCAGTTGCCGGATCAAAGAAGCAATCGGCCAGCGGGCCGACATGCAATGTCCGCGCGAGACTGCCGAGCATCGTGCGCACGCGTGGCCGGTCGGCAATCATGGCGGGTAGCGGCGCCAACTCGTGGCCAACAGTATCGAGTGCGGCTCCGATCCTGTTCGCGGCAGGTCCGCCAAGGCGCGCGCCACCTTGCCGCTCGTCGAAGTAGACGAGGATATCGTCGATCTGGCCAAGCGCGCGCTGGGCTTCGATCTCTCCGCGAAATCCGGACCGGCTGCTGCCGGCATAGCCTTCGAACGCCGCAACGCTGGCGTGCTTGTACTGGATCATGCCGGCAATCGTCCCAAAGGGCCGGTTGGCAATGTGCCAGGCGATGGTCCGGCGAAACTGGCGCGTGGTCAGACGCCAGGGCGCGCCATTGGGTCCGGCAGGAATGATCGGTGCCTGCGCCGTTCCGAACCGGTCGTTGAGATGATCGCGGAACCGGTTGAGTTGCCGGACGATCTCGGCAGAAACGTGCGTCTTGGTGTTGGCCCGAAGCACGAGGACCGGCCACAAGGTCGTTGTCCCGCGCGCTTGCCCCGCCCGCGCGGAAAGCCGTTCGAGGACGGCGATGGCTTCGGCAACCGGTGCGATAGTGACCCACTCGGTCTCCTCTCCGCCTCCGCGCTTGCCCTTGTAGGCGGTGGACTTGATGCGATGCCGCAAGATCGCACCGTCTTCTGCTCTGGTGATGGACAGGCATCCCCGCTTCATCGCCTGGATCTCGCTGTCCCGCATGCCCGAGAGATAGGCACAAACGACGTAGGCTGCCGACTGCAGCATGACCTCTTCGAGAGCCAGAACCTTGGCATCGAAGCGGGTGCGCCAGGGCAGGCCAGTATCGGGATCGGCCGAAATGGCCGTATCCATCCCGCCGATCTCGGTGCCGAGTTCTGCGACGGCTGCGGCAATGAGGTCCGGCGCGCCGGTGGTTAGGCTCAGGTGCATGGCCGGTTCGGCCTGCGCGTCGATGCCGGCATGGAGGTGGATCAGGTGGTAGTTGATCGGTGGCGTGACATCGCCGCTTTGCGGATCTGTCCGCGTTGTGCCGTTGTGTGGTGTGGTCCAGATCGGAATCCCGCGCCCTTGTCGCCGTAAAGCGGCAATATAGCTGTTGAGGCGTTGGCGTTGCCGCGACCGTCGATCCGCGTGATCAAGACCTGCCTCAGCGGCAACCAGACGGTCGCGCCTTGCTTCAAGGCGATCGAGTTCCGCCCGCGCGGCGAGGATGTCATCTGCATAGCGGGTCACGTAGCGCAGCGACCAGGCGAGTAGCGGGGTGATGATCGCTTCCGGAATACGCGGCGTCCGGTTCTCTCCGGCTATATGCTTTGCTCCCGCCACCGAAAACGGGCTGCGCCCGGGCCAGGGCTCGAAGGACAGGCATGCGGTTATCAGATGGTGCCGCAACTCATGCAGGTCGAAGATTATCCGCAGCAGCGCTGCCGCCGCAACCGGACGCAGTCCGGCAAAGCGCAAAGAGCGGGCGTAGCGATCGGCCAAGGACTGATCGACCTGGCCGAGATCGAAATGACCCAGCTGAGCCTTCACGAAGTCGAAAAAACGCAAGATCCGGTTGGCCTCGCCGCGCACCCCCGCCGGCTCAAGCCGTGAACGGTGGCCGGGTAGATCGACATTGAGACGCGCATGAAGAATCTGGCGCAGGGCATCGGCGATGGATGGGTCGTCGATACCATCGAAATGTACCGTGATATGGCAGCGCCGGGCATTGTCGCGAAAGACGCCGGGAGCCAGATCCCAGACCGGATCGCCGTATCGCGAGATATGCGCGCGATCGAAGCCGGGGCGCAGCGGTGCGGAGATGAGCACCGGGAGGGCGTCACGTACATTGCAGTTGTCGGCGAGAAGCTGGAGAGCGGTCATGCGCGGGCCTCAGGGGGCAGATAAACCGTGGGAGGCTCGGCCGTGACCTGCGCCCGGGCCCTTGCCACGACGTCGTCGCCGAAGGCGGGCAGTATCTGCTGAACGATGCGGTCACGGGCATGGCCGAACTTGGCTGCCCAATCGGCTGCGCTCAGGCCGGCTCGCTGATCATCGACAAAGGAGAGGAACGCGAGGATGGCGGGTAGCTTGCGCGCGGTGATGACCGCGTTGCGACAATCGAGGCAACCCCAGAACGGCGTTGGGCACGCGGTACCGGCAGATGCAAAGGGACTGGAATAGAAGTTGCCGCAGCTGGCAAGCCAGACGTCCTGTTCGCCGTCGAGAAGTGCGCGCGAGACGCCTTCATCATCCGGAGTAGGGCTCGCCAACTCGCCGCGCAGTCGCTCCTCGTCGGGAGGAGGAAGTGCCCTGGGACCGGGCAGCGCCGCTTCGAGGGCGTCCGCCACGGCCTGCTCGTGCAGCGGTCTGAGCGCCGGAATATCGGCGTAGTGCCGTGCCGCGATCTCGGCGGTATGGCCGACGGCGAAGCGGGCCATATGCCCTTCGGTCTTCAGGTACCACAAGGCCTTGTGCGTCTTGCGCAGGTGCGAAAGGCGCAGATAGAGCGGTCGGCCGGCGTCATCGACAATGCCGTGACGCTGCGTCCAGGCGTCGATCGTCATGCGCGGATGGCGAATACCAGCGGTGATCTCGCCGTGCTGATAATAGACCCACAGGCAATCGCTGGCATGATGTACCCGCGCCTTGGCCGTAAGCGCGATAATGCGCCGGATCAGGCCGCCCGGTGTTGTCGAGGCGCCGTCCCTGACCCGGATGGTCTTGTGTTCGGCACCATGCGCGCGAAGCTTGGTGTATGCGATCTCCACCGTCCCGCCCGAAGCGTTGCGCAGGCAATCGATGGTGAGAGTCTTGCAGCACTCGAGTTCGAGGCCGGTCTCGAGCGAAAAAAGGACCAGTAGCGGCACGACATCGGCGGATGTGAGGTAATGGGCACCATGCAGCGCCATGGCGAAATCCGGGCTGACGATGCTCCGGTTCCAGCGTCTGGCGTAAAGCGCCATCCACTCGGCATCGCGATGCTTCAGGGTACCGCGAGCCTCTATCGCTAGGTGCGCCTTGTGGGCGGCCACCTCAAGATCCGGCACGTCGTCATAGCGTGGGCCGGCCCGCAAGCGCGCCTCGATGCCGACAAGATCGGTGCGCGCCGCTTCGCGTAGCTGGCGGGCAACGAACGGACTGTACGCGTCACGAGGGCGAGACCGGGCATAGGGATGCGAACTCACGTAGCGAAGCCGATCGCGGAGCCCCGGGTCAAAGAGATCCGGTTGATCGACGGCGACCCGGCGCAGGATGGAAACGATCTTGGCGACATAGGTCGGCGCGTGCACTCGCGACTTGCCTTGTGCGGCGAGCCATCTCTCGAATCCATCGATATGGTGGGCACGAAGGTCTGCCGGGCCGTTGATCCGATCGCCTGTCCCGGCAAGATAGGCAAAGAAGCTCGGCAACTGCGTGACGTATGTCTTGATCGACGAACGCACCATGATGGGGCCGCGCGGGGCGACCAGCATGAACAGGCCCCGTGCAAAGGCGAGAGCCAGGCCACGGGGCCGGAAGCTGGTGAAATCCACGAGCAACTCACCGCCGTATGGCGGATCGATCATGAAGCGCAGCGTGCTGATCTGCGACCATGGATCGGCCTCGGGCGCAGTCGCCGAGGCCTCGAAACTGACCTTGCGTCCTTTGCGTGGAGCAGCGGTCATGATGGAAGATAGCCCGGTACGAGTGCCAACAGCTCTTCGACCGCCGCATCAACGGTATCGGCACGCGTGGCGAGGTGATCGAGATAGATCGAGGTCGTGGCGAGGCTTGAATGACCGAGCAATCGCTGAACCTGCTGAAGCGGATCGCCGACCAACTGGCGATAACCATCCATGGTGCCCACCGGTGCCGCCGCCTCGGCAAGGCGGCGCTGGATCAGCATCGCCAGCATGTGGACCGCAAAGGAATGCCTGAGTTGATGGGGGCTGACCCGGACCGGGATGCCGGCATCCGTGCAGCGGCGGCTCGCCCGCGCGAAGATCGCTTCCCACGAGTTGGGGAGCACCGGTTGCCCGACCTCGGTCAGCCAGAGCACCGCTGCTTCGCAGGGCGTTCCGTCGTCATCGCAAATGACGAGCCTGGCGCGTTCATCCGGTGTGACGACCTCCATGTCCATCGTGCCACCGCCAACGAGATGCAATGCGCTCGGCCCGAATGAGGGGCAGTGGATGAAGATCGGGCGGTCGATGGCTTCCCAGCCACGGCGTCTTGCGAACTTGGCGACGGCTTCGGCTCGCTCAACGGCGATATAGGCGTCAAACACCGGCAACAAACGGCGCGGCAGCAACATGCTACGCCCCCTGTCCCCCTTGGTGAGTGCCGCTGGAAGCTCTACCCGCCGCTGCCGTTCCGCGCGGGCATCGCCAACCGGAATCTGGGCAGTGAGCAGGTGGGATGCCTCTTCGAGGCGCAGGCCGGTGGTGACCAGCAGATCGGCGAACAGCGCGTTGCGCGCGCCATTCCGGTCACGTGCTCCAGGACGCTCGGTCCCTTCTATGGTCAGGCCGCGCAATCCGACCTCTCGGAAGGCGCGGTAATCGGTGAGATCGATGAAGCGGACATCGGACCGACGGGCCGCGCGTTCATAGGCGTCGTTGCGGCCCGTGACGGCCGCTCGACGCCCTCCGTGCGAACTTCGCCAGACCTGACGGTGGGTAAATGGTGTGCGCTCGATCAGGCCCTCCCGCTCGGCCCATCGGTAAAGCTTGTCGAGCGAGGCAATCGCCCGGTTCCACGTCGACGCCGAAACCCGAAACTCAGCATCGCTGCGCCGCCGGGCACGATGATAGGCGCTGACATCATCGGTATCGGCTTGCCAGACAGACTTGCCGCGCGCGGAGGCGAGGAAGCGAACCCAGACCAGAACATCATAGCCGTGAGCGCGCAGCGAATGGCGCGAACGCGCCCCGTTCAACGGCAGATCGAGGAAGTAGCGGTCGAGGTCTGGATCGTAGATCTCTCCACCTTGCAGGATCATTGGGATGTAGGAGTCCAGGCCATCCGCCGCCCGGCGTTCCTGAATGACGATCGACGTGTCTGAAGTATCCACAGCTTGCCAGTCCCTCCCCCGGACCCCCTCCCGAATCCAGATCGCACACCTTGCGCGCCTGCGGGACGGTGGCCATCAGGCCGGACTACGCCAGCTTATGGATAGCGCTTCATCCGGCCTGATGACCCCCTGCGTTGTGCCAAGAACATACCGTTCAATGGTGCGTCAGGACGGTGCAGACTGTCCAGATAAGGCAACCATTTCCTCACCGCCGTACGCAACGCCATGAAGGCCGCGCGTACCAAGGGCTGACCGCCTCACTCGGCCCGGTGCAGGGGGCGGCGCATCGCACATGCGCCGCCCTTTTGCCGTTCGGGCGACCAGACCCCGCCCGCCCCCGCACGCTCTCCCGCATCCCGCCGAACCGCGATATACCGCCGGTCATGCACGCCACCATCTACCACAACCCGCGCTGCGGCACCTCGCGCAGCACCCTCGCCCTCCTCGAAGAGGCCGGCGCCGACGTCACCGTCATCGAATATCTCAAGCACCCGCCGACCGTCGCGGAGCTTTCGCGCCTCTATGCCGCCGCGGGCCTCACCCCACGCGAGGGGCTGCGAATGACCGAACCCGATGCCAAGGCACTGGCCGACGCCGACGATGCAACGATCCTCGAGGCGATGACGATCAATCCGATCATCATCCAGCGCCCGCTCGTCGAAACCGACAAGGGCGTCGTCCTCGCCCGCCCGGCCGAAAAGGTGCGCGAGATCCTCTAAGGCGAGACCGCCCCACAGCCCCCTCGCCGTCATTCCCGCGCAGGCGGGAATCCATAACCTCTGACGTTTCGGCTCGAGCCGCACTGTCAACCAGTCTGGATTCCCGCCTCCGCGGGAATGACGAAATTGCTTTTCGGCTCCCACCCCGTCGCCCCGCTGTCCTACACGCTCCCGCTCTGCTATACGCCCCGCCATGCCGTTCCTGCCGCCTCGCGCCACCCGTTGCCCATCGGCACCGGGCCGGGGGCGTTTTCGGACGATACGTATTGTCCACTTCGTCCACTTCCGCGCGTCGGATCGCTGCTCGCGACTCGGGCAACGGGGCACGAAATGCCCGTTTTGCAGGCAGCAAAATCGGCCGAATCCCGGTTGCCCCTCGGGCTCCGGACTGGCACGTTTGGTGCAACACCCGCGCTCGGGGCGAGGGTTTCAGTCAAGGGGCGTGGTCCGGTGAAGAAGGTCGAAGCCATCATCAAGCCGTTCAAGCTGGATGAGGTGAAGGAAGCACTGCACGAGATCGGCGTGTCCGGCATCACCGTCACCGAAGCCAAGGGCTTCGGGCGGCAGAAAGGCCATACCGAACTCTATCGCGGCGCCGAATATGTCGTCGACTTCCTGCCCAAGGTGAAGCTGGAGGTCGTCGTCGACGACGCGCTCGCTGAACGCGTGGTGGAGGCGATCGCCGCCGCCGCGCAGACGGGCCGGATCGGCGACGGCAAGATCTTCGTCATCCCGGTCGAAACCGCGTTGCGCATCCGCACCGGCGAGCGCGACGAGGCTGCGATCTAGTCACCGTCTGACATCTTCGTCATTTGACGCGGCGCAACAATCTGTGTGATTGGCACGCCCGCGACGCAACATCCTTCCGGTCCCGGCCGGGTCATTACCAGAGCAAAGGGCTTTCCATGGCGACCGCCAACGACATCCTGAACAAGATCAAGGACGAGGAGATCGAGTGGGTCGATCTGCGCTTCACCGACCCCAAGGGCAAGTGGCAGCACCTCACCATGGTCGCCAGCGTGATGGGCGAAGATGAATTCACCGACGGCCTGATGTTCGACGGCTCCTCGATCGAGGGCTGGAAGGCGATCAACGAGTCGGACATGGTCCTGAAGCCCGATCTCGACGCGATCTACACCGATCCGTTCTCGGCCACCCCGATGCTGATCGTGTTCTGCGACGTCGTCGAACCCTCGACCGGCGAACTCTACGCCCGCGATCCGCGCTCGACCGCCAAGCGCGCCGAGGCGTATCTGAAGACCACGGGCGTCGGCGACACCGTATACGTCGGCCCGGAAGCCGAATTCTTCATGTTCGACAACGTGCAGTTCGACACGAACTACGCCGAGTCGTACTTCAAGATCGACGATATCGAGCTGCCGACCAACACCGGCCGCGAGTATGAAGGCGGCAACCTCGGCCACCGTCCGCGCGCCAAGGGCGGCTATTTCCCCGTCGCGCCGGTCGACTCGGCGGTCGACATCCGCGGCGAGATGGTCTCGACGATGCTCGAAATGGGCCTGCCCTGCGACAAGCATCACCACGAAGTCGCAGCCGCGCAGCACGAGCTGGGCCTCACCTTCGGCACGCTGACGCAGACCGCCGACCGCATGCAGATCTACAAGTACGTCGTGCATCAGGTCGCGCATGCCTATGGCAAGTCGGCCACCTTCATGCCCAAGCCGATCAAGGAAGATAACGGCTCGGGCATGCACACCCACTTCTCGATCTGGAGCGGCAAGACCCCGCTGTTCGCGGGCGAAGGCTATGCCGGCCTGTCGGAAATGTGCCTGTACTTCATCGGCGGCATCATCAAGCACGCCAAGGCGGTCAACGCCTTCACCAACCCGACCACCAACAGCTACAAGCGTCTGGTGCCGGGTTACGAAGCACCGGTGTTGCTCGCCTATTCGGCGCGCAACCGCTCGGCCTCGTGCCGCATTCCGTACGGCACCGGCCCCAAGGCGAAGCGCGTCGAAGTCCGCTTCCCGGACGCGATGGCCAACCCCTATCTCGCCTATGCGGCGCTGATGATGGCGGGCATGGACGGCATCCAGAACAAGATCCACCCGGGCGAGGCGATGGACAAGAACCTGTACGACCTGCCGCCGGCAGAGCTCGCTCAGGTCCCGACCGTCTGCGGTTCGCTCCGCGAGGCGCTCGACAGCCTGGCCGCCGACCACGACTTCCTGCTGAAGGGCGACGTGTTCTCGAAGGACCAGATCGAAGCGTACATCGAGATCAAGCGCGGCGAAGTCGCGCGCTGGGAAATGACCCCCAGCCCGGTCGAATACGACATGTACTACAGCGCCTGAGCGTGCCGGGCCGGCACGCGGTGCGGCAAAGCCGCACAGGCGCTGTCGGCCAGCCTCATGGCACATGAGGACTGACGGCGTGGCTCCGCCACGCCGTCGCCAATGACAGAGGGGGCGCCGGACCAGATCCGGCGCCCCCTCTCTCGTTCTAGTTGGATGCCCACCCGGCCATCCTACTGACAACGCTCGCAGAACCCAAAGCCCCTGTCCTACACGCCCCGGCTTCGCTACCGCCGACGCCACCGCAACCTGCCCCTCCGCCGGTCGCGGCAACGCAAGGACGACGACGATGGCCAAACGCTTCTGGGCACAGCTGATCGAGATGGATGAGCCGATGACGCCGGCCAGCATTCCCGGCGCGACCGATCACGAGTCCGCGGCGGAAAACCTCGTCGCGGATTTCGTCGGTGCGATGGGGGGAGAGATCACCAGCGGCGCGGTGCGCGTCTGGATCGATGGCGGTCTCGCGAAAATCTACGACTGGAGCGCCGAGTTCGAGATGCCCGATACATCCGACCTGTCGGATGACGAAGAGATCGAGGTCGAGGGCGAGATCGTCCTGACCGAACGGGTGCGGCGCCCGGACTGACCGGGCTCATCGCACCCCGCGGTTAATTCACTTCTGGCAGGCGACGATCGCGGTGATGACCGAGATCGTTTCTTCCGGATCGCGAACGCGCACCGTGTCCAGCCCCAGTTCCTTTGCCGGATAATCGTTGCCGCCGGGGAAGATCGCGTCGCCGATGAACATCATCGCGTCGAGCGGGATGCCGCTCTCGTCGCGCAGCTTCTTCAGGCCGTACGCCTTGTCGACGCCTTCCTGCGTGATGTCGATCGAGGTCGCGCCGCCCATGTTGATCGACAGGCCCGGCAGGCGCTGCTTCAGATCGGCCTGGATGACCTTGCGCTTCTCGAACTTGGGGTCCCAGTGTTCCTTTTCGGCAACGGGCGCTTCCTGGCCGAGTGCGGAGAAGGTGATCTGGCTGCCACGATCCTCGATCCGCTCGCCCCAGGTCTTTTCGGGAACGAAGCCCGTCGCTTCCAACGACTCGTCGAACGCCTTCAGGATTTTCGCCTTGGTCGCATCGTCGAACAGCTCGGCATAGACCGTCTGCCATGCGCCATCGCGGTGGACGTACAGCTTGGTGCCCGTCGTCGGCATCAGCCACAGCTTGGACAGGTCGGCGCGGGCCGGCAGGCGGCTCGCCACCTGCTTCTGAAACTGCGGCCAGTCGCCGCCCGAGATGACCGCGACATGCGCCACGCCGAGCAAGTCGGCGAGCGCTTCGCCCATCGGTTCCTGCAAGGGCTGCTTGCTCTCGGCCAGCGTTCCGTCGAGGTCGAAGGCAATCAGCTGTTTCATTCGGTAGCTCCGGTACGGGGAAGGATGATGGTGTCGATGGCATGGGCGACGCCATCGGCGTCGTTGGCGGTGGTGACGTGATCGGCGCGCGCCTTCACCGGATCGGGGGCGTTGCCCATCGCGATCGACAGGCCGGCGCGCTCCAGCATCGGCACGTCGTTGAACTGGTCGCCAAGTGCGGCGATCGCATCCAGCGGCTGATCGAACGCAGCAGCCAACGCGATCAGGCCGTCGCCCTTGTTGGCGGCCAGCGCAGTCACGTCGAGGTAATAGACCTGGCTCTGCACGATCGTCGCATCCTCGCCATGCGCCGCCTTGCAGCGGTCCGCGAGGTCGCTGAGCATCGGCGCATCGTCGCTGACGAAGGTGATCTTGTCGGCGCGGGCCAGCAGATCGCCGAAATCGTCGGTGACGATCGGATCCTGATTGGATGCCAACCGCTCGTGCGCCACATGCTCACCCTGGTCCGTCGAGGCGTACCAATGGTCGTCGGCAAAGACCCACAGGTCGACCGGGCTCTCCGCCGCGATGGCCATGACGCCCATCGCGACGCCCTCGTCGATGACGTGATGCTCGGTGATCGTGCCATCGCGCTTGAACAGGATGCCGCCGTTGAACGCCGCCATCGGTCCGTCGAGCCCCAGCGTCTCGACGATCGGCAGGATGCCGGAGATCGGCCGCGCGCTGATGACGGTGAACCCGACGCCCGCCTCTTCCAAGCGCGAGACCGCCGCGGTGGTCGCGGCGGTCAGTTTCTTCTGCCTGTCGACCAAAGTGCCGTCGATGTCGGACACGACGAGGGCGATGGGCTTCACGCCATCGCTCACTGCGGCATCTCGACGTGCCCGCCGAAGCCGAAGCGCATCGCCGATAAAATCTTGTCGCCGTACGTGTGCTCAATGCGGCTGCGGTATCGCGCGAACAGCGAGGCGGTGAGCACGTTGGCGGGCACCTTTTCCTCCATCGCGGCGTCGATCGTCCACTGGCCCTCGCCCGAATCCGCGACGCTGCCGGAGAAGCCGTTCAGTTCGCCATCCTTGGCCAGCGCGATGGCCGTTAGATCGAGCAGCCACGACGAGATGACGCTGCCACGGCGCCAGACCTCGGCGATGTCGGTCATGTTGAGGTCGAAGCGCTCGTCCTCGGGCAGCTTGTCGCTGTTCTTCGACTTCAGGATGTCGAAGCCCTCGGCATAGGCCTGCATCAGGCCATATTCGATGCCGTTGTGGACCATCTTGACGAAGTGCCCGGCACCCGCGGGCCCGGCATGGATATAGCCCTTTTCGGCGCGCGGATCGGCTTGGCCCGCGATGCGGCCCGGCGTCCGCTCGATCGTGCCGAGGCCGGGGGCGAGCGCGTCGAAGATCGGATCGAGCATCGTGACGGTGTCGTCGTCGCCGCCGATCATCATGCAATAGCCGCGCTCGAGGCCCCAGACACCGCCCGATGTGCCGACGTCGACATAATGGACGCCCTTGTCCGCCAGGCCCTTCGCGCGGCGAATGTCGTCCTTGTAGAAGGTGTTGCCGCCGTCGATGACGACGTCGCCGGCCTTGGCGCCCTCGCCGATCGCGGCGATCGTATCCTCGGTCGGGCCGCCGGCGGGGAGCATGACCCACCAGATGGCGGGCGTGTCGAGCTTGCCGCGGACGTCGTCGAGCGAACTGGCGGGAATCGCACCCTCCCCTGCGAGCTTCTCCACCGCCTCTGCGCTGCGGTCGTAGACGACGACCTGATGGCCCGCCTTCATCAGCCGTCGCGCGATGTTGCCGCCCATACGGCCGAGGCCGATCAGTCCGATCTTCATATCTGCTGCCTTACGGATGGTTGGATGTCGAAGGGTAGAACCCGGAGCAGGCCGAGTTGTTGCGGGGCCGGTTCGATTTGGTGCGGGGGTGCGGCCACCGGGTTGTAAGGAAAGCTTTTCGGCCGCCTCAATACAGCGTCACCCCGGACTTGGTCCGGGGTCCACTCCGCGGCGAGGGGGGCGGCATTAGCCTCCTGCCGTCCCCCCGCGGCCCGGTGGACCCCGGACCAAGTCCGGGGTGACGGAGGATGTGGGGCGGAGGTTGATCCCGCCCCCGATCATTACGCCTCCGCCGGCTGCTTCGCGGCGATCGAGGCCAGCAGGTCGTCGAACGCCTTGGCGAAGGACGCGACGCCCTCCAGAACCAGCGTGTCGGTGACGCCCGTCAGGTTCAGCCCCAGACGCTCGGCATCGGCGAGCACCTTGCGCGCGCCGTCGACGTCCTGCGTCAGCGTCTCGGCGACGGTGCCACGTTCGCGGAAGGCGTCCATCGTCGCAGGCGGCATGGTGTTGACCGTGTCGCGGCCGATCAGCGTGTCGACGTAGAGCGTGTCCGGATACGCCTTATCCTTCACGCCGGTCGACGCCCACAGTAGCCGCTGCGGCTGCGCGCCCTTGGCGGCGAGCGCCTGCCAACGGTCCGACCGTTCGAAGTCGAGGAACCATTGATAGGCCATCTTGGCGTTGGCGATGGCGACCTTGCCGCGCAGGCCCTTCAGCGTCTCGGCTTCGGGATCGCCCTCGGCCACGCGACGGTCGATTTCCTTGTCGATGACCGTATCGATACGGCTGACGAAGAAACTGGCGACACTGGCGATATGGTCGATCGGCTGGCCCTGGCGGACTCGCTCCTCCAGGCCGGTCGCATAGGCTTCGGCCACGCGGATGTAGGCATCGAGCGCGAACAGCAGGGTGACATTGACGTTGATGCCCTTGGCGATCGTCGCGCTGATCGCCGGCGCGCCCGCGACCGTGCCGGGGATCTTGATCATCAGGTTCTTGTGGCCGACCGCGTGCCACAGCTTGTCGGCCTCGGCGATCGTCGCGTCGGTGTCGTCCGCGATGTACGGCGACACCTCCAGGCTGACGTAACCGTCCTTGCCATCGAGGCGGTCGTAGACCGGCTGCAACGTTTCCGCCGCGGCCTTGATGTCCTGGATCGCGAGATGTTCGTAACGGTCGATCGTCGCTGCGCCGGGGTTCGCCTTGTCGAAGGCGGCGAGCGTCGCGTCATAGGCGTCGCCATGGCCCATCGCCTTTTCGAAGATCGACGGGTTGGAGGTGACGCCGGTCAGGCCGTCCTCGTTCACCAGCTTTTCGAGGCCCTTGGCTTCGAGGAACTTGCGATCGACGAAGTCGAGCCACACCGCGGTGCCCGCGGCGGAAAGGTCGCTCAGCTTGCTCATTACTTGGTCTCCAGCATCTCGCGCGCCACCTTGACGACATTGTCGACGGTGAAGCCGTATTTGTCCTGCAGCTTGGATATGGGGGCGGAGGCACCGAACGTCGACATGGTGATCGTGCGGCCTTCCAGACCGACGAAGCGATGCCAGCCGATCTCGCCCGCCTGCTCGACCGCGAGGCGCGCGGTGACGCCCTTGGGCAGCACGCTTTCCTTATAGTCGTCGGACTGGAGTTCGTAGCGATACCAGCTCGGCAGCGAGACGACGCGGCTCTTCACGCCATCGGCGGTCAGCTTTTCATGCGCCTCGACGACGAGGTGCAATTCGCTGCCCGTCGCGATCAGGATGACGTCGGGCGTGCCGTCGCAATCGGCAAGGACATAGCCGCCCTTCATCACGCCCTCTGCCGAGGCGTATTTCGACCGATCGAGCGTCGGCATCGCCTGACGCGAGAAGATCAGCGCCGTCGGGCGGCTGGCATCCTCCAGCGCGGCGCGCCACGCATAACCGACCTCGTTGGCGTCACCGGGGCGGATCGTGTCGAGACCGGGGATCGCGCGCAACGTGGCGAGATGCTCGATCGGCTGGTGCGTCGGGCCGTCCTCGCCGACGCCGATCGAATCGTGGGTGAACACCCAGACCGCGGCCAGTTCCATGATCGCCGACAGGCGGATCGGCGCGCGCATGTAATCGGCGAAGACGAGGAAGGTCGAACCGTAGCTGCGCAGGTGCGACAGCGCCATGCCGTTGACCACGCCGCCCATGCCATGTTCGCGCACGCCGAAGTGGAAGTTCTGGCCGCCATAGTTCGACGCTTCGAACGAGGCCTTGCCCTTGATGTCGGTCTTGGTCGACGGCGCAAGGTCGGCGGAGCCGCCGATCAGCCACGGCACCTTCGCGGCGAGCGCGTTGAGCACCTTGCCGCCCGAATCGCGGGTCGCGAGACCCTTTTCGTCGGCCGGGAATTCGGGAACGTCGGCGTCCCAGCCCTCGGGCAGCGAGTCCTTGAGCATCAGGTCGAGCTCGGCGGCGAGATCGGGCTGCGCCTCGCGATACTTCGCGAAATTCGCGTCCCATTCCTCGCGCAGCTTCGTGCCGCGGTCGGCGATCGCGTCGTGGAAGTGTTCGGCGACGCCATCGGGGATGTAGAAGCTCTTGTCCTCGGGCCAGCCATAGGCCTTCTTGGTCGCGCGGATGTTATCCTCGCCGAGCGGCTCGCCGTGTGCCTTCTCGCTGCCGGCCTTGGGGCTGCCCCAACCGATCACCGAATGGACGACGATGAAGGTCGGCTTGTCGTTCGTCGACTTGAACGTCTCGATCGCAGCCGCAAACGCCTTGGTGTCGTTGGCATCGTCGATGTGGATGACGTTCCAGCCATAGGCCTCGAACCGCTTGCCGACGTCTTCGTCGAACGCGAGATCGGTGCCGCCCTCGATCGAGATGTGGTTGCTGTCGTAGATCCAGCACAGGTTGCTGAGCTTGAGGTGGCCGGCAAGGCTCGCCGCTTCGGCCGCGACGCCTTCCATCATGTCGCCATCGCCGCACAGCGTGTAGACGTCATGATCGAACAGCGTGAAGCCACCCTGGTTGTAGCGCGCCGCGAGCCAGCGCTCCGCGATCGCCATGCCGACGGAGTTGGAGCACCCCGCGCCCAGCGGTCCGGTCGTCGTCTCGACGCCCGTGGTGTGGCGGTATTCGGGGTGGCCCGGCGTGCGCGAGGCGAGCTGGCGGAAGCCCTTCAGATCGTCGAGGCTGAGCGCGGGACGGCCGGTCTTGTTACCGTCCGCGTCGATCTCTTCGATGCCGGCGAGGTGGATCAGGCTGTACAGCAACATCGACGCATGGCCGACCGACAGGACGAAACGGTCGCGGTTGGGCCAGTCGGGCTTGGACGGATCGTAGCGCAGGAATTGCGACCAGAGCGTATAGCCGACGGGCGCCAGTGCCATCGGCGTACCGGGGTGGCCGGAATTGGCTTTTTGCACCGCGTCCATCGACAGCGTGCGGATCGTGTCGATCGTCAGGCGTTCCAGCGATCCGTCCTCGTGGAGCGCAGTCGTCGTATCGGTCATGGATTAGGGCCCTTGCTCTTACGCTGCATCGAACGCCTGCACGCCCGATCCGTTGCGGTCGAGCGCAGCCTTTAACGGGAGGGCGCGTCCCGTTCCAGTCGCGAAACGACGCCGCCGTGCGCGATATAGGCGCCATCCACCTCGCGCAGGAACAGCCCGTGGCCGAGCGCGCCGGGCAAGGCATCGAGCCATGCTGCGGTGGTAAGAGGATCGGCAAGGTCTAGGTGGCAGTCCGCGATCCAATTACCGTTGTCGGTGACATAGGGGTCGCCCTCGCGCAGGCGCAGCGTCGCACCCTCCCCCAAAGCCGCCAGCACCGACGCACGCGCGAAGGGCAGGATTTCGACCGGCACCGGCACCCCGCCGATGCGCGAACCGTGCTTCGATCCGTCGGCGATCACCACCATCCGGTCCGATGCGGCCGCCACCACCTTCTCGCGCAGCATCGCCCCGCCGGCGCCCTTCACCGCATACAATCGGTCATCGATCGCGTCGGCGCCGTCGATCGTCAGGTCGACGCGTGGCACATCGGCAAAGTCGAGCATCGCGATGCCGAGGCTGCGGCCTAGCGCATCGCTGGCGCGCGACGTCGCGACGGCCCGGATCGTCAGGCCACCCTGCGCGATGCGTTGGGCGAGCCGGTGGATCGCGTGGGTCGCGGTGGATCCGGTGCCCAGTCCGACGAGCATGCCGTCGCGGACCTCCTCCACTGCCGCTGCCGCGGCAGCCGCCTTGTCGGCGTCCTGCTGCGCCTTGTCGCATGTCTCCGTCATGGCACTCCTTTTCCGCACTGCGACAATTTGCGACATTAATAACGGTCAACTTGACTTGCATTTCCCCGTCGATCGCCGTCTTTGCATCGCGACGAGCAACCAACCACCGCGCCGCGCATTGACGCGCAGGTCGCGGCTGCGCGAGCCGAGATTAGCGGGTGACATACTTGACCACAGCATTGATTCGTCGCCGACGGCACTTTGCCGGGGCCGCCACTGTCGCCTTCGCCCTCACCCTGACCGCCTGTGGCGGTGGTACGCATGACAAGGAAAAGGCCGGCGGCCGCGGCGCGAATCGCGGACCGACCACGGTCGGCTATGTCGTGATGCAGCCGACCAGTGCGGCGATGGTCACCGAACTGCCGGGCCGGACCAGCGCCTATGAAAGCTCCGACGTCCGCCCGCAGGTGAATGGCGTGATCCGCCGCCGCTTCTTTACCGAGGGTTCGCTGGTCCGCCGCGGCCAGCCGCTCTACGAAATCGATCCGCGCCTGTATCGCGCCGCCGTCAACCAGGCGCAGGCGAACCTCGCCAGCGCGCGGGCCAATCAGGAAGCGCTGACGATCCAGGCGGACCGCTACAAGCCGCTCGCCGCGATCGAGGCGGTATCGAAGCAGGAATATACCAACGCCATCGCCTCCGCCCGGCAGGCGACCGCCTCCGTCGCGCAGACGCGGGCGGCGCTGGATACCGCGCGCGTGAACCTGCAATTCACGACGGTACCCGCGCCGATCAGCGGCCGGATCGGCCGGTCGCTGTTCACCGTCGGTGCGCTCGTTTCGGCGAGCCAAACCGATCCTTTGGCGCAGATCCAGCGGCTCGACCCGATCTTCGTCGATATCCAGCAATCCGCTGCGGACCTGCTGTCGCTGCGCCGCAAGCTGATGCAGGGCGGCGTCGCGCCGACCCGGGCCGAAGTGAAGCTGCTGCTCGAGGACGGCAGCGATTACGGCTATACCGGCACGGTCGAATTCGCCGAGGCGCTGGTCAATCAGGAAACCGGCACCGTCACGATGCGCGCACGCTTCCCCAATGCGCAGGGACTGCTGCTGCCGGGCATGTTCGTACGGGCGCGCTTCGCGCAGGCGATCAACGAACGCGCCTTCCTGGTGCCCGAGCCCGCGCTGTCGCGCGATGCCAAGGGCAATGCGAGCGTGATGATCCTCGGCGCGAACAACAAGGTCGTCAGCCGCCGCGTCACCGCCGCCCGCACGCAGGGGCAATATTGGGTGGTGACCCAGGGCCTGAACCCCGGCGACAAGGTGATCACGCAGGGCCTCAACAATTTGCGCCCCGGCGCGCAGGTGAAGGCGGTGCCGGCGAACAGCGCGCAGGTGATCGCGCCGCCGAAACAGGGCGAGGGCAAAGGCGACGGCAAGCAGCAGGGTAACGCCCAAAGCAAGGCGGGCTGATCCGCGATGATCTCCCGCATCTTCATCGACCGCCCGATCTTCGCCTGGGTGCTCGCCATCATCGTGATGCTGGCGGGCGTCGGCGCGATCCTGAGCCTGCCGATCGCGCAATATCCCGACGTCGCGCCGCCGCAGGTGTCGATCCGCGCGACCTTCCCCGGCGCGAACGCACAGACACTGCAGAATTCGGTGACGCAGGTCATCGAACAGCAGCTGACCGGCATCGACGGCCTGCTGTATTTCAGCTCCTCGTCGTCGAGCCGCGGCTCGGTGTCGATCACCGCGACGTTCGAAAAGGGCACCGATCCCGACATCGCGCAGGTGCAGGTGCAGAACCAGGTGCAGCAGGGCGTCGCGCGCCTGCCGCAACAGGTGCAGCAGCAGGGCCTCGTCGTCCGCAAGTCGAACCCCGACAACCTGCTGATCGTCGGCGTCTATGACGAGACCGATCAGAAGACGAACCAGGACGTCAGCGACTATCTCGTTTCCAACCTGCAGGACCCGTTGGGCCGCGTGCAGGGCGTGGGCGACGTCAACGTGTTCGGATCGCAATATGCGATGCGCATCTGGCTGAACCCGGCGCGCCTCGCCAGCTACCAGCTGATCCCGTCGGACATCACCACCGCGATCCAGAACCAGAATACCGAAGTCGCGGCGGGCGAGGTGGGCGGCGTGCCGTCCAGCCCGGAGCAGATGCTGAACGCGACCGTCACCGCCCAGTCGCGCCTGCAAACGCCCGAGCAGTTCCGCCAGATCATCGTCAAGACGCTCCCCTCAGGCGCGACCGTGCGCCTGTCGGACGTGGCCCGGATCGAGCTGGGCGCGGAAAGCTATGCCGCCTTCAGCCGCATCAACCGGCACCCCGGCGCGGGCATCGCGGTGCTGCTGGCACCGGGCGCCGACGCACTGAAGACCGCCGAACTGGTGAAGGCCGAGGTCGCGCGCGTCGCCAAAAGCTTCCCGCCGGGCCTGAAGGTCGCCTACGCCAACGACACGACCGCGTTCATCAAGCTGTCGATCGACGAGGTGGTGAAGACGCTGCTCGAAGCGATCGTGCTGGTCGTCATCGTGATGTTCGTGTTCCTGCAAAGCTGGCGCGCGACGCTGGTGCCCGCCATCGCGGTGCCGGTGGTGCTGCTCGGCACCTTCGCGATCTTCCACTTCGCCGGCTTCTCGATCAACACGATGACGCTGTTCGGCCTCGTCCTCGCCATCGGACTGCTCGTCGACGACGCGATCGTCGTCGTCGAGAACGTCGAGCGGTTGATGGAAGAAGACCCGGAAATGACGCCGCGTCAGGCGACGATCGAGTCGATGAACGAGATCAGCGTCGCGCTGATCGCCATCGCGCTCGTCCTGTCGGCGGTGTTCCTGCCGATGGCGTTCTTCGGCGGATCGACCGGCGTCATCTATCGCCAGTTCTCGCTCACCATCGTGTCGGCGATGGTGCTGTCGGTGCTGGTCGCGCTGATCCTCAGCCCCGCACTGACCGCCTCGTTGCTGAAGCAGAAGTCGCAGGAGGAGCGGGAGAGCAAGGGCTTCAAGAAGCACCTCGGCAAGGTCGCCGAATGGGGCGAGTCCGCGGGCAATTGGTTCAACCGCACCTTCGAAAAGACGGTGACGCGCTACACCGGTGCCGTGCAGACGGTGGTGGATCGCAAGTGGCTGTTCCTGCTGATCTACGTCGGCGTCGTCGCGCTGCTCGCCATGCTGTTCCTGCGCCTGCCCACCGGCTTCCTGCCGACCGAGGATCAGGGCGCGGCGATCGTGCAGTTCCGCCTGCCCCCCGGTGCGACGATCGCGCGGACGCAGCAGGTGCAGCGGCAGGTCGAAAACTATTTCGCGCAGTATGAGCCAGAGAACACGTCCGTCCTGTTCACCGTCGCGGGCGGCGGTGGCGGCGGCGTCAGCGGCCAGAATACCGGACAGGGCTTCCTCAACTTCGTCGACTGGAAGGACCGGAGCGGCAAGGAGAATACCGCCGATGCGATCACGCAGCGCGCATCCGGCGCGTTCCGCGGGCTTCGCGACGCGCAGGTCTTCGCGCTGGTGCCGCCGGCGATCCGCGGCCTCGGCTCGTCGGACGGCTTCACGATGGAGCTGCAAAACACCGGCGGCCTGACACAGGAACAGTTCGGCGCCGCGCGCGACAAATTGCTGGCGATGGCCAATGCCGATCCGAAGCTGGCATCGGTGCGCCTGACCGAACTGCCCGACATCGCGACGCTGCGTATCGACATGGACCAGCAGAAGCTGGCGGCGCTAGGCCTGACGCAGAGCGCGGCGAATAACACGCTGACCACCGCTTGGGGTGGCCAGTATGTCAACGACTTCATCGACCGCGGTCGTGTGAAGCGCGTCTATGTGCAGGGCGACGCCCCCTATCGCGCCGCACCGGACGATCTAAAGCAATGGTTCGTGCGCGGATCGAACGGCCAGATGGTGCCCTTCTCGTCCTTCGCGACGACCGGCTGGTCGACCGCCCCCACCACGCTGTCACGCTTCAACGGCATATCCTCGTTCGAATTCTCGGGGTCGGGCGCGCCGGGCGTCAGCTCGGGCGATGCGATGGCGCGGATCAGCGAACTGGCCGCACAGATCCCCGGTACGTCGATCGCCTGGTCGGGCCTCAGCTATCAGGAACGACTGTCGTCGGGTCAGGCGCCATTGCTGTACGGCCTGTCGATCCTGGTCGTCTTCCTGTGCCTTGCGGCGCTGTACGAAAGCTGGTCGATCCCGTTCGCGGTGCTGATGATCATCCCGCTGGGGCTGATCGGCGCAATCGCCTTCGTGACGCTGCGCGGCCTCACCAACGACGTCTATCTGCAGATTGGCCTGCTGACGACGATGGGCCTCGCCGCGAAGAACGCCATCCTGATGATCGAATTCGCCGAACAGGCCGAGCGCAAAGGCGCGCGCGTCATCGATGCGGCACTGGAGGCGGCCAAGATCCGTCTGCGGCCGATCCTGATGACCAGCTTCGCCTTCATCTTCGGCGTGCTGCCGCTGGCGATCTCGACCGGCGCGGGTGCGAACAGCCGTATTGCGATCGGCACGGCGGTGATCGGCGGCATGCTGTCGGCGACCTTCCTGGCGATCTTCTACATCCCGCTGTTCTTCGTCCTCGTGCGCCGCGGCGTGCGCGATGGTCTTGCCAAGCTCAGAGGCAAGCCGACCGGACACCAGGGCCATCACGACGACACGCCCCCTGCCCCGCCGATGCCGCCCGCCGCCGATCCGGAGCCTGCGCGATGACCCGTTCGATCCTCGCCCTCGCGCTCGGCGCCACGATGCTGGCCGGCTGTTCGATGGAGCCGAAATACGTCCGCCCCGACACGCCGGTGCCGGCGTCGTGGCCGGTCGGCGACGCCTACCTTCGCCAGAGCGAGGCACGGCTGCCCGCGATCACCTATCGCGACGTGTTCAAGGACGCGCGGCTGCAACGGCTGATCGACCAGGCGCTCGCCAACAACCGCGACCTGCGCGTCGCCGCCGCCAATATCGCCGCGGCGCGCGCGCAATATGGCATCCAGCGTGCCAACCTGTTCCCCGCAATCAACGCTACCGGCCGCTACACCTATTCGGATGGCGGCAACGGCACGCGCGGCATCGCGAACAGCGGTAACACCGGGACGGGCACTGGCGGCACGGGAACGGGTGGAACCGGCGGTACGGGAACCGGCGGTACGGGCACGGGCACGGGCGTCGATACGGGCAACGGCACGGGAACGGGCGCGGTCCTCAACACCGGTGGCGGCAACAGCGCCTTCTCCGCGCAGATCGGCACGACCGCGTTCGAGATCGACCTGTTCGGCCGCCTGCGCTCGCTGTCGCGCGCCGCGCTCGACCGCTATTTCGCCACCGAAGCCGGCGCCCGTGCGACGCGGCTGACGCTGGTGGGCGAGGTCGCGAGCGGCTGGCTGACCTACGCCGCCGACCGCAGCCTGTTGAAGGTCGCGGAAGATACCGCGAAGAGCGCCGCGGTCAGCGTGCGCCTGACCCGCGCGCGGCTGGAGGGCGGGATCAGCGCCCGAACCGACCTGCGGCAGGCAGAGCAGATCCTCGAAACCGCGAATGCCGATCTCGCCGAGCAGAAGACGCTGGTCGCGCAGGACGTCAACGCGCTGCAACTGCTGGTGGGAGCGCCGATCGATCCCGCGCTGCTGCCCGAATCGATCGACGTCGCCGCGCCGACGATCGCCAGCCTGCCCGCGGGGCTCGACAGCGGCATCCTGCTGCGCCGACCCGATGTGGTGCAGGCGGAATATACGCTGCAAAGCTACAATGCGCAGATCGGCGCGGCGCGCGCGGCGCTGTTCCCGCGTATCTCGCTGACCGGGCTGGTCGGTTTCGCCAGCAACGCGCTCTCGACGCTCTTTACCGGCGGTGCATTCAACTATTCGGTGGCGCCGTCGGTCAGCTATCCGATCTTCCAGGCCGGCGCCGGCCGCGCCAACGTCCGCTATACCGAGGCACAGCGCGACGCCGCGCTCGCGACATATGAAAAGACGATCCAGACCGCGTTCCAGGAGGTCGCCGACGCGCTCGCCCGGCAGGGGACGATCGCCGACCAGTTGCGCGCGCAGGCGAATTTCCGCGACGCCGCCGCCGATACGCTGCGGCTGGTCAACGCGCGCTATCAGGGGGGACTCGATACCTTCCTGTCCAGCCTCGACGCGCAGCGCAGCTATTATTCGGCGCAGCGCACGCTGATCGGCACGCAGCTGACCGCGGCCAACAATCGCGCAACGCTCTACCGGGTGTTGGGCGGCGATTCGTCGCTCGAGGTGACGCCCGACGGTCCGCAACCCGTCTCGCCCAGCGGCGCGCCGCGCCGGGACTGACCCTTGGCGCGGGTTGACGCCGGCCGGGCGACTGCCGATGTACCGGCCCCACACGTACGGTAGCAGACGGGCCAGGAGCGATCATGAGCCACACCATCCGCCGGTTCCGGCCGACCGACGACGACGCCGTCCTCGCCTTCACCGCGACGCTGCCCGAACATGACCTGCTGTTTTCCGGCCGCGACCTGCGCCATCCGCGGGTGATCGAGGCCTGGCAGCAGGCGGTCGGCGAAGGCTGGATCGACAGCCTCGTCGCCGAGGACGACGGCCGCATCGTCGCCACCGCGGCGCTGATCCGCGATCCCTTGGGGTGGAGCGGGCATGTCGGCGAAATCCGGCTGCTCGTGGCGCCCGACCGGCGTGGCCAGGGTCTGGGCAGCGATCTGTTGCAGGCGCTGCTCGCCATCGCGCACGCGCACGGCCTCGCCAAGCTGACGGCGACGATGACGCCGGATGCCGCAGCATCGGTGGCACTGTTCGAGCGGCTGGGCTTCACGCAGGAGGCGCGGCTCGCCGGTCACGTCCGCGCGAGCGACGGCGTCGCGCACGACCTGCTGATGCTGGCACGCGCGACGCCGTTCGGCTGAGGCACGGGCGGCCCCTCGCCACCCGCCCCTCGCGCGCGTCAGTCGCCCGATTTGGGCGGCGTCACCGCGTCGCGGCCGAAGCGCAGGATCATCTCGCCGATCTCGCGCGCCTGCTCCATCGAGCGTTCGCCCTGCCGGCGCAGGTAATTGCCCTGGATACGCAGAACGTCGGTAACGTCGCGGGCCTGCGCCGCCTCGCGCATCGCCTCGAACGCATCGTGCGAATTGCGTTCGGCCTGCTCGATGATCTTGAGGCCGAGCGCCGCGCTGCCGTCTGCCACCTTCTGGCCGGATGCGCGCATCGCCTCGCCGGCGCGGCGGGCGGGATCCATCACATGATCGGTGAAGGCGCCGCGCATCGCCTCGCTCGCGCCGCGCATGGTGTCGCTCGCACGCTGTGCGGCATCGTGCATGGGGTTGCCGCCGGTTTTCGCGGCATCGTCGGTGGGATGGGTGTCGTCCGCCATTGCGCCTCTCCTGTCATGACGTCTGGATGGTATGGGACAAACGTGCTGCCCCGGTTTTTTGCTCCGCTACCCGCTTGCGCGGATGCGGGGGGTGGTTAGAGATCAAGGCGATGATGACGCCTGAGGACCAGAAGCAACGCCGCATCCGCGGCGAGCTGCTGCACCGCGCGGTGGCGCTCGGCGAAGAGCTGATGCGGCTGGCCGACGATCTCGACATGACGGTCGCGGGACTCCACGTCTGCCAGGGCGTCGAGATGATGCGCGAGGAGGCGGAGCGGCTGGTCGGCCCGACGCACTGACGCGCCGGCCCGCAGCGCCCTTGCCATCACGCGCCGCCGATGCAGCGCAGCACCAGCGCCAGCCCATCGTCGGTCAATGCCAGTGGCGTCGCCGGATTGAGTGTGCCCGCCTTATGCGCGGCACCGCGAATCAGCGCGCGTCGGGACAGCAGCTCCAGCCAGCGGGCCAGCACCGCCGGGCGTAGCGATAGCAGGGCGCCGAGCGCCTCGCCCGTCACCGGCCGCGCCTCTTCATAGGCGACGAACAGCGTCAGCAGGATATCCCAGCCCGGCTCGCCGAACAGCTCGATCAGGTCGCCCGCCATGGCGTCGCGCTGGCGGCGCTGGGCCAACAGGGTTCGCGCGCGATCGGCATCGCTCGGCTCTTCGGGGCCGGCCGGCACGGGGGCAACGATCTCGCCCCGACTGCGCGCGGCGGAGGCCCGCACGCGCTCCAGCGCCGACACCAGCCGTTCGTACTCTTCGCGATCGCGTTCGGGCCAGCGCAGCAACCGTATGTCGGCAGTCATGATGAAGGGATGTCCGGTTGGCGCAGGGGCGACCAGTCGCGGTCGCTCCCGAACTGGGCCTTACGCTGGCGGTGGCGCAGCGCGCCGATCGCCAGCATCAGCAGCATGGGATAGGCGATCTTGCCGCTCGCGCCCGCGTACATCCACGGCACCAGCGACGGCTGAATGGCCTTCACGCCATGGATCGCCAGCGTGATCAGATGGAGCGCGCTGACATACAGCGGCCAATAGCGGTCCGCGCGCAGCGCCACCCCCAACAGGCCGAGCAGGATCGCGACGTCGATCGCGAGCAGGATCGGCTCGACCTGATGATAGGGGCCCGACGGATAGAAGTCCGGCACCGCGAACGTGGCCAGAGCCCCCGTGACGAACAGGATCGCCGTCCATCGTTCGGGTGCGCCGCCAGCGAACAGCGCGTAACCGCATGTCGCCAGCAGGACCAGATTGAAGACGAGGATGTGTGTCATGGCCTGACCTGTCAAAGGAGCAGTTCGACGGTCAAGCCATGACACCTCAGGCAGCGACGCGCAGATGACTGACGTCGGCACCTGTCGGGGCGAATTCGGGCTTCGGACGTTCGTCGCCGAAGCTCGTTTCATACCCGATCTGCTTACCGATTTTTTCGATGACGCGATGGCCCGCGACGGTGTGGCCGCGGGCGGCACCGATCGCCATGATCGCCTGGCCCAGCACTTCGAACGCCTGCTGCCCGGCGATCGCCGGCAGGTTGGCGGCGTGGCGGGCACGGGGCAGCGCCGCGAGCAGCTCGCCGCCGGTCGAGAATGCCTCGTCGAGCTGCGTCTCGAGCTTCCAGAGCAGCTGCGCGACGGCATCGGCCGCGGCCTTGGTATCTACAGACGACGCAGCGACCGGAGCGGTGCGCGATGCAATGATTGACGACATGATGGCGACCCTTTCCACCCCGTGCGGGGCGCTTTCGCTGACGATCAGGAAAGGTTGCGGGTCAGCGCCTCGATCAAATGGGTCAGTGCCTGGAGGCCGCTCATCAACATGCCGAAACCGACGATGGTGCCGAATGCGATGGCCTGTATCCAGATCAACCGATCCCCGACCGTCAGGTCGTTGCTCCGTTGTCCTTTCCGCCGGAAGGGCAGCCGGATCGGGAACGCCGATGACCTGAAAGGCCGGGCGCCGCCGCTGTCCGCTGCCATGACGATGGTCTCGTCCGGCACCACCGGCAGTGGCGGATCGGCGGCGAGCGGGGATAGCCGCGCAGAATGACCCCCGATTTTATCGGGGTCCCCGGCTTCGGGAATAATCGTTGTACATTCGGCGCTTGGCTCAGCGGCCTGATCTTCATACGCCGCCCAGCGCAGCGCCGCATCGCGCCGATTGCGTGCGCCGAGCAGCTTCACCGCCTCGGTCAGATAGCTGTCGACGGTCGATTTCTCGATGCCGAGCTCCTCGGCGATCTCCTTGGAGCCCTTGAGCGCGCGCACCCCGCGCAGGCATTCGCGATGGCGACGCGACAGGCGATCGAACGCCGCGGCGGGATCGGGTGCCGGGCTCGCCGTGGCACGCGCGCGAACGGCGCCGCCATCGCGTAGCGACGCGGCGATACCGTTCGATCCGTTCCGCCCGGTGTCGTCGCGCGCCTTCATCGTCGTCCCATGCCCGGGGCGGGTCTAGCACGGCTGGCGCGCATCACCAGCGCTTCCGCCAATCTGGGTCTATTTTGCGGCCGCCTTGCGATGTTTAGCGCCCGATGCCGCCTTGCGCACCGTCGCACGCTTGCCGCGCCGCTTGGGCACCGGGGTCGCACGGCCGCGCAGCAACGGCACGGCGAGCGCTGCCGCCGCCCCGACGACGAGCGTACCGCCGATCGCCAGCCACGCCGGCAGGCCCAGCCCCTGGCCGTTTTCCGCCCGATTCGGCTTGGCGGGCCGGGCCTCCGGCGCGGGGTCGTGATGGACGGGGCCGGCATGTTTCATCGCGGAATTGGGGATATGGGACACGGCATCGCTCCTTTTGGTCTTTTCGCTCAACCGGATAGGGTCGGACAATGTTCCTGTTTGCGGTCGTGAGGGGGTTACCGGAAGGTTAACGGGCCCCCGCTCCGTACCGCCACGGCACAGCCCGATTTGCCGACTCGCATTGCCCGCGAAACGCTCCCATCCTCGCCGTTCCGTACACCGTTTCCGGAAGATGCATCGTGGTTGCCCGTCGCCAGGCCATTGCGGCCAGACTGATCCTCGCTGGCGCCGTCATCGCAATCGCTGCGATTGCCGCGGTGGCACCGCATGGGACGGCATCGGTTTCCGGGCCCACATCCGCCCGGACGCCGACCGAGCGGCGGGTCACCCTCTCCTCGCCCGCGGCCGCGACCCATATCACCACGCCCGTCGCAGCCACCGCCAAGCCGACGCCGGCCGCCCTCTCCACGCCCACGCCTGCGCCGGAGAACATGCAGGTCAAGCGCATCCTCGATATCGGCCCGATCAAGTTCGGTGATTACGCCTGGGATACCAAGGGCGTGCCCGATGGCCCTCTGATCATCACGGTCGATCTCGCCGCGCAGACGCTTTCCGTCTTCCGCGACGGCTATGAGATCGGCGCCGCCGCCATTCTGTACGGCGCCGACGAAAAGCCGACGCCGCTCGGCACCTTTCCGATCCTGATGAAGGACGCGACGCACGTCTCGCGCACCTATGACAATGCGCCGATGCCGTACACGCTGCGCCTGACCGGCGATGGCGTCGCGATCCACGGATCGAAGGTCGAATGGGGCTATGCGACGCATGGCTGCATCGGCGTACCCGTCGCCTTCGCCAAATTGCTGTTCGCGCAGGCAAAGGTCGGCGACCGCGTCATCATCACCCGCGGCAAGACGCTGGCGACGGGACAGGCGATCCTCCCCGCGCCCACAACCTGAGCCGCCAACCGAACGCACGCGCAGCATAGGCGCTTCCCCAACCGTAAACCCCTTGCTAAGGCCGCGGCGACATACGCTTTCGCAGCGCTCATCGCGCGCCCGCGCGGCTTTCCCGCCGCCTCCCCGAGCGCCCTCGAGCCAAATTGAAGGGACCATAATGACCGCCATCGGCCAGGACAGCCTGAAGACCCGCACGACGCTCGACGTCGCGGGCAAGACCTACGATTACTACAGCCTTGCGAAGGCGGCGGAAAAGTACGGCGACATCAGCCGCCTGCCCTTCTCGATGAAGGTGCTGCTCGAAAACATGCTCCGCTTCGAAGACGGCAAGACCGTCACCGAAGAGGACGTGAAGGCGATCGTCGACTGGCAGAACGAGCGCCGCTCGGACCGCGAAATCCAGTATCGCCCCGCGCGCGTGCTGATGCAGGATTTCACCGGTGTGCCTTGCGTCGTCGACCTCGCCGCGATGCGCGATGCGATCACCAAGCTCGGCGGCGACGCAGCCAAGATCAACCCGCAGGTCCCCGTCCACCTCGTCATCGACCATTCGGTCATGGTCGATGAATTCGGCACGCCGCAGGCGTTCGAGGATAACGTCGACCTCGAATATCAGCGCAACGGCGAGCGCTACGAATTCCTGAAGTGGGGCTCCAAGGCGCTCGACAACTTCCAGGTCGTGCCGCCGGGCACCGGCATCTGCCACCAGGTGAACCTGGAATACGTCAGCCAGGCGATCTGGTCGTCGACCGAAATGGGCGATCATGCCAGCGGTTCGGCGGCGATCGCCTACCCGGACACGCTCGTCGGCACCGACAGCCACACCACGATGGTCAACGGCCTCGGCGTGCTCGGCTGGGGCGTCGGCGGCATCGAGGCGGAAGCCGCGATGCTCGGCCAGCCGGTGTCGATGCTGATCCCCGAAGTCGTTGGCTTCAAGCTGACCGGCGCGCTGAAGGAAGGCATCACTGCCACCGACCTCGTGCTCACCGTCACGCAGATGCTGCGCGCCAAGGGCGTCGTCGGCCGCTTCGTGGAGTTCTACGGCCCGGGCCTCAGTTCGATGACGCTCGCCGACCGCGCGACGATCGCCAACATGGCGCCCGAATATGGCGCAACATGTGGTTTCTTCCCGATCGACGACAAGACGATCGAATACATGCGCCTCACCGCGCGCCCCGAAGAAACGATCGCGCTGACCGAAGCCTATGCCAAGGCGAACGGCTTCTGGCGCCACGACGATGCCGCCGACCCCGTGTTCACCGACACGCTTGAGCTCGACATGGGCACCGTCACCGCGTCGCTCGCCGGCCCGAAGCGCCCGCAGGACCGGGTCAGCCTCGGCAACGTCGACGACGTGTTCAACGGCGACCTCACCAAGCTGTACAGCAAGACCAGCCCGAAGCGTGTCGACGTCGCCGAGCGCGGCCATGACATCGGCGACGGCGACGTCGTGATCGCCGCGATCACCAGCTGCACCAACACCTCGAATCCTTCGGTGCTGGTCGCTGCCGGCCTCGTCGCCCGCAAGGCGAATGCACTCGGCCTGAAGCCCAAGCCCTGGGTCAAGACGTCGCTCGCCCCCGGTTCGCAGGTCGTCACCGACTACCTCAACAAGGCCGGCCTCACCGCAGACCTCGATGCGATCGGTTTCAACCTCGTCGGTTACGGCTGCACCACCTGCATCGGCAATTCGGGTCCGCTGCCGGGTCCGATCTCGACTGCGATCAACGAGAACGACCTCGTCGCCGCCTCGGTCCTGTCGGGCAACCGCAACTTCGAAGGCCGCGTCTCGCCCGACGTGCGCGCCAACTTCCTCGCCTCGCCGCCGCTCGTCGTCGCTTACGCGCTGAAGGGCACCGTGACCGAGGACATGGTCGAAACCCCTCTCGGCAAGGGCAAGGACGGCCAGGACGTGTTCCTGAAGGACGTGTGGCCGACCAACCAGGAAGTCGCCGACACGATGGCGGCGAACATCGACGACGAGATGTTCCGCAGCCGCTACGGCAACGTCTATGCCGGCGACGCCAAGTGGCGTGAGATCGACGTGACCGGCTCCGCCACCTACGCCTGGCCGGCGGCGTCGACCTATGTCGCCAACCCGCCGTATTTCGAGGGCATGGAAATGACCCCGAAGCCGGTCCACGACATCATCGAGGCGAAGCCGCTCGCGATCCTGGGCGATTCGATCACCACCGACCACATCAGCCCGGCGGGTTCGATCAAGGCGGACAGCCCGGCCGGCCAGTGGCTGACCGAGCGTCAGGTCGCACGCAAGGACTTCAACAGCTACGGCGCGCGTCGCGGCAACGACCATGTCATGGTCCGCGGCACCTTCGCCAACATCCGCATCAAGAACGAAATGGTGCCGGGCGTCGAAGGCGGCATGACCCAGTATGACGGCGAAGTGATGCCGATCTACGACGCCGCGATGCGTCACAAGGCGGACGGCACGCCGCTCGTCGTCGTCGCGGGCAAGGAATATGGCACCGGCTCGTCGCGCGACTGGGCGGCGAAGGGCACCAATCTGCTCGGCGTCCGCGCGGTCATCACCGAAAGCTTCGAACGTATCCACCGTTCGAACCTGGTCGGCATGGGCGTGCTGCCGCTGCAGTTCGCCGATGGCGTGACCCGCCAGACGCTGAAGCTGGACGGCACCGAGACGTTCACGATCACCGGCGTCGCCGATCTGCGCCCGCGTCAGACCGTCGAAGTGACGCTGAAGCGCGCCGACGGCAGCACCGAGACGTTCGAGACGCGCTGCCGCATCGATACCGTCAACGAGCTGGAATATTTCCTCAACGGCGGCATCCTCCAGTACGTGCTGCGCAAGCTGGCCGCGTAAGGGGGCTCGTTTCCCGGAATAGGAAAGGGGAGGCGCCGCAAGGCCCCTCCCCTTTTTTGTTGGGCGTGCGGATCGCTCCACCCACTCCGTCACCCGGACTTGATCCAGGGTCCACTCTGCGGCGAGGGGGTTGGCCAGTGTCTCTTGCCGTCCCCGCGCGGCCCGGTGGACCCCGGACCAAGCCCGGGTGACGCAGTGGGTTAGGCGAGCGCCCGCCCCGCCACCGCGTCCAGCTTCGCGACCAGCGCCGGATCGCGCGCGCCCTTTGCGGTGATGATCGCCGCATCCAGACACGTATCGATCGGCGACGCCGCCCGCTCGGCCGGCAACCCGCGCAGCAACGCCAGCACCATGCTGCGCGCCTTCGCCGCATTGGCGGACAGCTGCGCCAGCACCTGCGTCACATCGACCGCCGCCTCGTCCTCGCGCCAGCAGTCGTAATCCGTCACCATGCCGACCAGCGCGTAGGGCAGCTCCGCCTCGCGGGCGAGCTTGGCCTCGGGCATCGCGGTCATGCCGATCACGTGGCAGCCCCATTGCCGGTAAAGCAGGCTTTCCGCCCGCGTCGAGAATTGCGGCCCCTCCATCGCCAGATAGGTGCCGCCGCGATCCACGCCCTCCCCCGCTGCGTCCGCGACCAGTGCCGACAGCCGCGGGCAGACCGGATCGGCCATCGATACATGCGCGACGCAGCCGGTGCCGAAGAAACTCGATACGCGCCCCTTCGTGCGGTCGATGAACTGGTCGACGATGGTGAAGCTGCCCGGCGGCCGCTCCTCCACCAGCGAACCGACCGACGACACCGCCAGCACGTCGGTGACGCCCAGCCGCTTCAGGGCATCGATATTGGCACGGGCGTTGAGCGCGTCGGGGCTGATCCGATGCCCCCGGCCATGGCGCGGCAGGAACGACACGCGCGCCGCGCCGACGCGCCCGGTGAAGATCGCATCGGACGGCGGCCCCCAAGGCGTCGCCACCTCGACCCAGCGGCCATCCTCGATCCCGGCGACGTCGTACAGTCCCGACCCGCCGATAATGCCGATATGCCAGCCGCTCACGCGATCTGCGCCCGACCGCGCGCATAGAGGAAGTAGACGAGCAGGCCGAAGGCGTTCCAACCGAGGAAGGCGATCTGCGTCACCACCTGCAGGCTGGTGAACAGATAGCAGCAGCCCAGGATCGCGAGCGGCGCGACGACCCAGGCGAGCGGCGTGCGGAACGGCCGGCGCGCGGCGGGGTCGCGGCGGCGGAGCACCAGCACGCAGGCGGCGACCGCAACGAAGGCGCACAGCGTACCCGCATTGGCGAGGCTGGCGATGACGTCGAGCGGCGCCAGACCGGCGATCGCGGCGACGAACACCGCGGTCATCGCGGTGATGCGCGCGGGCGTTCCGCGCTTCGATACCTTCGCCAGGCTCTGCGGCAGGAAGCCGTCGCGCGCCATGACCAGGAAGATGCGGCTTTGCCCGTACAGGAAGGCGAGCAGCACCGTCGGCAGCGCGACCGCCGCCGCCGCCGCAACGATCGTCGCGATACCGCCCTGATCGATCTCCCGCAGGATCAGCGCCAGCGGTTCCGGGCTGGAGCCGAAGCGCGTGTAGCTGAGCGCCCCCACCGCCACGGCGGCGACGATCATGTAGATGGCCGTGCAGGCGATCATCGATCCGACGATGCCGATCGCCAGATCGCGCTCGGGATTCTTCGCCTCCTCTGCCGCGGTCGAGATGGCGTCGAAGCCGTAGAAGGCGAAGAAGATGATCGCCGCGGCGCCCATCACGCCATATTTCACGCCGTTGGCATGTTCCGGGCTGCCGTAGCCGAATGGGGCGAACGGATGCAGGTTGGCCACGTCGAAATGCGGCAGCGCCACCGCGACGAACAGCGCGAGCGTCACGATCTTCAGCACGACCAGCGCGGTGTTGATCCGCGCGCTTTCCCGCGTGCCCAGCATCAGCAGCCCGGCAACCACCGCAATGATCCCCACCGCCGGCAGGTTGACCACGCCGCCCAGGCCCGGCCCGTTGGCGAGCGCATTGGGCACGACGATGCCGAGCCCCTTCAGGAACCCGACCGCATAGCCCGACCAGCCGACCGCGACGGTCGAGACCACCAGCGAATATTCGAGGATCAGGCTCCAGCCGACGACCCAGGCGATCACCTCGCCCAGCACCGCGTAGCTATAGGTATAGGCCGACCCCGACGCGGGGATCATCGTCGCCATCTCGGCATAGCAAAGTGCCGCGCAGGCGCATATCGCGCCGGCGACGACGAACGACAGAATCACCGCCGGCCCCGCCCGATCCGCGCCCACGCCGATCAGCGTCAGGATGCCGGTGCCGACGATCGCGCCGACGCCCAGCGCCACCAGATGCGGCCAGCCCAGCGTGCGCGCGAGCTGTTGGCCCGGCGGCTGTGGCTGGATCGTCTTGCGGCGGAACAGGCTCATGTCTTCCCCTTTGTCGTTATCGGACCGGGGTATAGGCGCTTGGTCGGGGCGTGGGTAGGTATGGGCAAGAGCCCCTTCGCCTCCACACCTCCGTTCGCCCTGAGCCTGTCGAAGGGCGGGCTTCCACGTGCGTCACGCCTGAGGCACCCACCCTTCGACAGGCTCAGGGCGAACGGAGGTGGAAGAGTAAAGCGGTTAAAACCGCCGCGCCACGCCCGCGATCAGCTGCACGTCCGGCGTGTCGCGATTGAGACCGGCGATCGCCGACGTGTCGAGCTGCCAATCGTCCTTCGGCTGCCACGCCAGCGTCATCGCGGCGCGTGCGCGCGTCGTGTGATCGCGCGGGTCCTGATCGCGCGCGAGCGACGCGTCCGCGCCGACCGACACCGCCTCGCTGAGCTTCACCGTCGCGCCCGCCGCGGCGCCATAGCGCACGTGCTGGCCGCCCGCGTCTTCGTTCGCCAATGCCCGGATCGCCGGCGTGACGGCGATCTCGACCGTGTCGGACACATCGTATGACAGCGGCAGCAGCAGGCTCGGCTGCGCGCGGCCGGCGCCGATCGGCTGCCGCCCGACCGGCAGCGTCACCGATGGCAGGATCGCGATCGACAGACCCTTGCCGTCAGGATGCAGCAGCGATGCCTTCAGCCCGATCACCGCGTCACCGACGCGGTTCGCCCGGTCGATATCGCCGGTCGCCGCATCGTGCGTCCGCTCATGGCCGAACGGCTGCCAGCCTGCGCGCACCTCCAGACGATCGGTCACGCCGACGCGGACCAGCGTGTCGCCGATCAGGATCGTATCGGTCACGCCATCGCTCTGCCGATCGCGTGTCCAGTCGATCAGGCTCGATTCGATGGTCACGCGCCCGCGATCGACGATGCACGCCTGCATTTCGAGGCCCGGCCGCTCCGGGCAGAACTCGCGGTCCTGCGCCGCGGCCGGCGTCGCGGCGGCGAGCGCGAGCAGCGCCGCCGCGCTGCGCCTCACGACAGTCGTACCCAGGTGGGTGCGTGATCGCTCGCCTTTTCGCGGCCGCGATAATCCTTGTCGACGCCGGCGTCCTGCAACCGGTCCGCCGCCTGCGGGCTGAGCAGCAGGTGATCGATCCGGAATCCTGCGTCGCGCTGCCAGGCCCCGGCCTGATAGTCCCAGAAGGTCCACACCCCGCCCTTGGGCTGGCGCGTGCGCAACGCATCGGTCCACCCCTGCGCCAGCAACCGGCGGTAGGCGGCGCGGCTTTCGGGCTGCATCAGCGCATCGTTCGCCATCGCGCGGACCGAGAAGGTGTCGTCGTCGTTGGGGATGACGTTGTAATCGCCCATCAACACCGTCGGCACCTCGGCCTCCAGCAGTGCGCGCGCGCGACCGGCGAGCCGATCCATCCAGCGCAATTTATAGTCGAACTTGGGTCCGGGCTGCGGATTGCCGTTGGGCAGATAGATTGACGCGACGATCAGGCCATCGACGGCGCATTCCAGATAACGGCTGTGCTCGTCCTCGGGTTCGCCGTCTAGGCCGCGCTGCGTTTCGATCGGGGTCTGCCCCTTGGCGAGCACGGCGACGCCATTGAACCCCTTCTGCCCATGCCACACCGCGCCATAGCCCGCCGCCTCGATATCGGCGATCGGGAAGGTATCGTCGGTGGTCTTCAACTCCTGCAAGCAGACGACGTCGGGCTGCTGTTCGGTCAGATACTCGATCAGCCGCGGCAGCCGCGCCTTGATGCCGTTGACGTTGTAGGTGACGAGCTTCACCGCCTCAGACCGCGAAGCTGGAGCCGCAGCCGCAACCCGACGCCGCATTGGGGTTATCGACGCGGAACGCCGCACCGCCCAGCGATTCGACGTAATCGACCTGACAGCCGCGCACGAGGTCCAGGCTGATACTGTCGACGACCAGGCGGACGCCATCCGTCTCCGCGATCGTGTCGTCCCTCTCGGGCGCGTCGGCGAATCCGAACTTGTACTGGAACCCCGAACAGCCGCCGCCATCGACCGACAGGCGCAGGATGGCAGGCTTGTTCTGCTTGCCCGCAATCGCCGCGACGCGCGCGGCGGCAGCGGGGGTGAGGGCGATGTCGGGCTGGGTCATGCCGCCGAGATAGGCGCGGCGGGCGAGTGGGGCAACCGGTTAGCCCCTCGCCCCTGCGCCATCATCCGTGTGAGGGACGACATCATGGATGGTAGGCTGGTAGGCGACTGCTGATACCTCCAACCCGTCTCGTCATCCCGGCGAACGCCGGGATCCATGGTTGCGATGGTTGACGTGGCGCACGAGCCGCCCGCCGCCGCGCGTCCATGGATCCCGGCGTTCGCCGGGATGACGAACTTGGGTCGATCAATCCTGCGCGGCGGGACCGTCGGTCGACACCGGGATCGCATGGACCGCACGGTCCTGCGCGGCGAGCAGGTAATCGGCGGTGGTCAGGAACGGCACCGGGTTCACCGCATGGCCGTCGATACGGACTTCATAATGCAGGTGCGGGCCGGTCGAACGGCCGGTCGACCCCATCAGTGCGATCAGCTGGCCGCGCGTCACGCGCGCGCCATCGGCGACGAGGATCTTCGACAGATGGCCATAGCGGGTCGCGATGCCCTTGCCGTGGTTGATCTCGACCAGATTGCCGTAACCGCCCTGGCGGCCGGCGTGATCGACGATGCCGTCGGCGGTGGCATAGATCGGCGTGCCGACCGGACCGGGGATGTCGACGCCCGCATGCATCGCCGCGGTGCCGCGGAACGGGTCGGAGCGGATGCCGAAGTTGCTGGTGAACTGCAGGTGCTGCACCGGCTGCACCGACGGAATGGCGATCGCCCCCTGTTGCAGCGTGTCGAGCTTCTTCCAGCTCTGGAACAGCGTGCGGAACTGCGCATCGGCCTTCAGGTCCGCCTGCGCTTCCGCGCCATTGGCCTCCAGCATCGGGCCGCCCATCGCCTTGGCGTTCACGCGGCTGGCGACACCGAGCGTCTTCAGCGTCGCATTCGCCTTGGCGAGGCGCTGGTCGACGACCTTCTGCGCCGCGTCGGCGAGCTGGGCCTGGCGCCCTTCCACCTTCACCAGCGGCTTGACGACATCGGCGGCGAGGCGATCGGCGGTGGGATCGATCGCGAGCGTCGCGAGCGCCAGTTCGGCCTCGTCACCCTTGCCGGTCAGCGCCGCGGTGATCAGCTTCTGGCGCTGTTCGATCCGCTCGGCGTGCAGGCGGGCGACGTCGCGGATGTGCGACACCCGGGCCTGCATCGCGTCGAGCCGGTGCTCCATGCCCGCAACGCGCGTATCATGCGCGGGGGCGACGACCAGCTGCGCAGCCTGTGCCGCGCCATAGCCCGAAAACCCCAAAGTCAGCGTCGCCGCGGCGGCGAGCGTCGCCTGACGACGGCCGGTCAGGCTGACACGGCGTAGCGCGTTGCCATCGTGAAACAGGACGTCGCGTGCGACGAACAGCGAACGGATGCGGTTACCGAGTCGAGCGCTCATGGAAACGAAGCTGTTCATCAGACCCCAGTGCGATGCGCCGCAACCCGGGGGACCGGGTCCGGCCGTAATCCAATCGTCGTGATTCGCAGCCCCACCGCGCCCCAGACGCGCAGTCTCTGCCTGCAATCGATGCGCATCCACAACCCATAGGGCATGGCTCCCACGATCAACCGGCTGACGCGTGCGCCGAGCCGATGATATGAGGTTACGCGGCCGTTCATCATGGCCGTGCGATCGCCGTCGATCCCCGGTCGTCCGCACCATGACAGGCGCGTGACATGCGGGCGTGACGCGGTCGGCGCGGCGTCCTATATCGCTCGCCTGATCAAACGGATGGCCCTTATGCTCGACACCCCAACCGCGCTGGACGCACAGGTTCCGACGCTCAGCCTCGCCGACCAGGCGCGCGACCCCGACGGCTTCGCCAAGGCGTTCGGCGAATCGTTCGAACGATTCGGCTTCGCGATCGTCGCCGACCACGGCATCCCGCAGGACCTGATCGACCGTGCCTGGTCCGAAACCGAGGCGTTGTTCGCGCTGCCCGAGGCGGAAAAGCGCGACTATTTCGTCGCGGGCGGCGGCGGCGCGCGCGGCTATACCCCGTTCAAGACGGAGATCGCCAAGGACGCCAAGCACGTCGACCTCAAGGAATTCTGGCACATCGGCCGCAATCTGCCGGAGGGGCATCGCTACGCAGACAGCATGGCGCCCAACATCTGGCCGGCGCGCCCCGAGGGGTTCAAGGACACGTTCCTCGAACTGTTCACCGCTTTCGATCGCGCGGGCGACAAATTGCTCTCCGCGATCGCGCGCCATCTGGCCCTTGCCCCCGACTGGTTCGACCCGGCGGTGAAGGACGGCAACAGCGTGCTGCGCCTGCTCCACTATCCCCCCATCCCCGCCGATGCCGAGGGCGTGCGCGCCGGCGCACATGAGGACATCAACCTCATCACCCTGCTGCTCGGCGCCGAGGAAGCGGGCCTCGAACTGCTCGACAAGAACACCGGCGACTGGCTGGCGATCAAGCCGCCCGAAGGCGCGATGGTCGTCAACGTCGGCGACATGCTGCAGCGCCTGACCAACCACGTCCTGCCCTCGACCACGCACCGCGTCGTCAACCCGCCGGTCGAACGCCGCGGCCATTCGCGCTATTCGATGCCCTTCTTCCTGCACCCCGCGCCCGATTTCCTGATCGAGACGCTACCGCAGACGATCACCGCGGACCGGCCGAACCGTTACCCCACGCCGATCACCGCCCACGATTACCTGCACGAGCGGCTGGTTGAGATCGGCCTGATCAAGAAGTGATCGCGTAAGGGGTGGCCACACCCACCTCGTCACCCCGGACTTGATCCGGGGTCCCGCTTTTCGCCACGGCCGAACAGAAGCGGGACCCCGGCTCTTGGGTCGGGGCGACGGGTTAAGGCTAACGGCCTGCCCGCCCTCAATCGAACCCGTTCTCCAGGAACCGCGTCGCGATCGCGCAGTGCATCGCCACGCCCTTCGCCATCACCGATTCCTCGATCGTCATCCGCGTATTGTGCAGCGGCGGGTTGGTCGCGGGATCGCTGCCGACCGGCGCGACGCCGATGAAGGCGAAGGCGCCGGGCGTCTCGCGCAGCACGTATGAAAAGTCCTCCGCGCCCATCATCGGCTGCGGCATCGCCGCGAACGGCTGGCCGAGCGTGCCGGCGACGCCCTCGATCAGCGCCGCACCGCGCGGGTCGTTGACCGTCACCGGATAGCCCGCCTCGATCCGCGTCTCCGCGGTCGCGCCATGCGCGATGGCGATATGCTCCGCGATCCGCTGGAACGCCGCCTGCATCGTCGCCCGCGTGCCCTCCGACAGCGTGCGCAGCGTACCGAGCATCGTCACCTCGCCCGGCACGATATTGTGCGCCGACCCCGCCTCGATCTTCGTCACCGACAGTACCGCCGGATCGGTGACGGGAATACGGCGCGCGATGAAGGTCTGGAGCGCGGTGACGATTTCGCAGGCGACGGGGATCGGATCGATGCAGTCGTGCGGCATCGCGGCATGGCCCCCGGCACCACGGATCGTTGCGTGAATCGTGTCCGCCGACGCCATGATCGGCCCGCCGCGCGTCACGACGACGCCTGCGGGTGCATTGGGCGTGATGTGCAGCGCGAACGCCGCATCGGGCTTGGCGATGGCGAGCAGCCCGTCGTCGATCATGAAGCGGGCGCCGTGATAGCCCTCCTCGCCCGGCTGGAACATGAAGACGATCGTGCCCGGCAGGCTCTCCCGGCGCGCACACAGCGCCTTGGCCGCGCCGACCAGCATCGCGGTGTGCGAATCATGCCCGCAGGCATGCATGCGGCCGGGGATGGTGCTGGCGAACGGCAGCCCCGTCTCCTCCTGCATCGGCAGCGCATCCATGTCGCCGCGCAGCAGCACGGTGCGGCCGTTATCGCCCGCCTGCCCCTTCAGGATGGCGATGAAGCCGGTGGTGGACGTGCTGTCGTGGATCTCCAGCGGCAGGCCGGCGAGCGCCGCCTTGATCTTCGCGGTGGTCAGCGGGCAGTACAGCCCGACCTCTGGCTCGGCATGGATCGCGCGGCGCAATGCGATCGTATCGTCCAGCCCGGCCTCGCCCGCAGCGGCCCAGTCGGTGGCAAACGTCTCGTCTAGGGACATGAATAGGCTCCGTTACTTGAGGCACATCGTGCGCCTCGAGAGCCGTTTTGTCGAGGTGCGGGGCGGCACGACGCGCGGCGGAACCGCCCCCAGAGACCTCAGCCGATCTGCCCGAACACCCAGCGCAGCACCGCCTTTTGCGCGTGTAACCGGTTTTCCGCCTCGCGCCAGATCAGCGACTGCGGCCCGTCGATCACCGCATCGACCACTTCCTCGCCGCGATGCGCGGGCAGGCAGTGGAGGAAGCGCGCGTCGGGCTTGGCGCGCGCCATCAGCGCCTCATCGACCTGGAAGGGCATCATCGCAGCGAGCTTCGTGTCGGCATGCGCCTGGCCCATCGAGATCCAGGTGTCGGTAACAATCACGTCCGCGCCCTCGACCGCCTCGGCCGCGGTGCCGACGACGCGCGCGCGGCCCTTGCCCAGCGCGACGTCCGCTTCGCTGGGCTGATAGCCTTGCGGACAGGCGGCGATGACATCAAACTGCATCAGGCCCGCCGCCTCCATGATCGAGGCGAGCACGTTGTTGCCATCCCCCAGCCACGCGACCTTCAGCCCGGGCAGCGCCTTGCCGTCCTCCAGGATCGTCTGCAGGTCGGCCATGATCTGGCAGGGGTGCGACGCGTCGGTCAGGCCGTTGATCACCGGCACGCTGGCATGGCGCGCCATATCCTCGACCTTGGCATGATCGTCGGTGCGGATCATGATCGCATCGACATAGCCCGACAGCACGCGCGCGGTATCCGCGATGCTCTCACCACGGCCGAGCTGCATGCTGCCGGCATCCATCACGATCGACGTGCCCCCCAGCTGGCGGATCGCCATGTCGAAGCTGACCCGCGTGCGCGTCGAATTCTTTTCGAAGATCATCGCCAGCACATGACCGGCCAGCGGCGCGTCGGCATCGACGCGCCCCTTCGGCCAGCCGGCCCGCGCCGCCTTGCGGCTCATCGCATCGTCGAGCATCGCGGCCACGCCATCGGCGCCGGCATCGGTGAGATTCAGGAAATGACGCATGTGAAAAGTCCTCCCTCGCGCAGCGGGGGAGGGGGACCGCGGCCGACAGGCCGTGGTGGAGGGGGCGCTTCCCCAAACGCAGCCCCCGCCGTCCTCCCCCTCCGTCACCGCATGCGCGGTGCCACCTCCCCCTGACGGGGGAGGAATCATCAATCGTCGCTCGCCGGTGCGAACACCCGCGCCGCCGCGCTCAGCTTGTCGATGCACTCGGCGACATGCGCATCCTCGATCACCAGCGGCGGCAGCATGCGCACGACATTCTCGCCGGCCGCGACCAGCAGCAGGTTGTGATTGTCGCGGGCATGCGCGACGAATTCGCGCGGCTCGACCCCAGCCTTCAGCTTCAGGCCGAGCATCAGCCCCTTGCCGCGCACGCCTTCGAAGACGTGGTCGTGGTTGGGGATCATCTGCTCCAGCGCACCGCGCAGCCGCTCGCCCATCACCGTGACGTTCTCGAGGAAGCCGTCCTCCAGCATCACGTCGAGCACCGCCTGCCCCGCCGCCATGGCGAGCGGGTTGCCGCCATAGGTCGATCCATGCGTGCCGATCACCATGCCCTTCGCCGCCTCTTCGGTGGCAAGGCACGCGCCCAGCGGGAAGCCGCCGCCGATGCCCTTTGCGACCGACATGATGTCCGGCTTGATGCCGTAATGCTCATAGGCCCACATCTTGCCGGTACGGCCATAACCGCACTGCACCTCGTCCAGGATCAGCAGCAGGCCGTGTTCGTCGCACGCCTTGCGCAGACCCTGGATGAATTCGGGCGTGCTTACCGACACGCCGCCCTCGCCCTGGATCGTCTCGACCATGAAGCCGGCGGTGTTCTCGTCCACCAGCGCGAGCGCCGCCTTCAGGTCGTTGAACGGCGCATAGGCGAAGCCGGGCAGCAGTGGCTCGAACCCGTCGCGCATCTTGGGCTGATTGGTCGCCGAGATCGCCCCCATCGTCCGCCCGTGGAAGGCGTTGTTGAAGGTGATGATCGTGTGCCGCTGCGGATTGCCGTTGGCGAAGTGATAGCGCCGCGCGGTCTTGATCGCGCACTCGACGGCTTCGGTGCCCGAATTGGTAAAGAACACCGTATCGGCAAAGCTGTTCGCGACGATCCGCTCCGCCAGCGCCTCGCCCTGGGGGCTGCCGTAAAGGTTGCTGACGTGCATCAGCGTCGCCGCCTGCTCGGCGATCGCCTTCACCAGATGCGGGTGGCCATGCCCCAGCGCATTGACCGCGATCCCCGCCGCCATATCCAGATAGCGGTCGCCGTTTTCGGAGATCAGGTAGCACCCCTCCCCTCGGACCGGACGCACCCCGCACCGTGGGTAAACGGGCATGAGCGGCGTAATGGTCACGAGAGGTCTCCTCTTCTCTTCAACGAGAAAGGGCGGCCTGTGCTGGCCGCCCTTAGCCCTACTACCGGACGGGGGAGGGCGGGGTCAACTCGCCGCAACGGGTCGTTTGGCTAACTCGCAGGCGGGTGACGATACGCTGCGGTGATATCCGTTGTCTCCAACTGCCCCCTGCCGGATCGGATCGGCATGCGACCACCTGTCGCTGTGCCGAGCGGATAGACCATCGAATACCGCTCAACTTTGTACACACCCCGACTGTCCGTCGTGCCTTTGAGCGGCGCATATCGCCGGCCGGCCACCGCTTTCAACTTCCGCGCAAGCCAGGACCCCGGCGGGCTCTTCGACCGCCCCACGACATCGACGTCCGCGACGGACCCATCTGCCCGCACCCAGAATGCGACATCCGCCCATTCGGGATCGGTATTGCCGCCATCCTTGCCATTCAATCCGTTCTCGGATGCCGTAAACCGTGCTTCGGGTTCACTGAGCAACACTACTTCGTCTCCGGTGACGGGCTTGGCGCTGGCGACTATGCGTTCCCGATCACGAGGCTTGGCGTTCAATGCCGCGATCTGCGTATCCAATAATCCTAGGGCTTCGCGATACTCGGCGAACTCGGACTCGGTCCGCTTGGCAATCCGATTGCGCCATAGCTTAGCCGCACCCCGATAATCCGGGTTAGCGTTGGCCAAGGCGGCGTACAGCGTCGCGCCGCGGAACAGCGCCTGTGCCTCGACACCGTAATAGCCCTTCTTATGTGCCTTCGCTGCGACATCATCGAGGATCTGGCGGGCCGCGATAATGCGCCCCTCCTTCGCAAACTGCCCAGCCGTATCAAGACGCTGTAGCAAAATCAGGGGATCGTCCGGCGACAATCCTGCCTTCAGCGCATCCGTCGCATCCAACGCCGAAAGCCTGGCCGAATCGGGTCGGCCATCGAGGTTTGCAAGAGTGTTCAGGGCCCGATGGAGGTCCGAGACCTCCATTGGATATTTCGCGTCGTATTTCGCCGTACGGTGACGGGTCTTCAGCAATGTCTGCCGGGATGAAGCATAATCTCCCGCCAAGAACTGTCGTGTCGCATAGACCAGCGCGGCTTTAATCTCTTCATTCGGAGGACATTGCCGCGCGATGCAGGCATCGAGCGCACGCTTCGCCCCCGCAACATTACGCGCCACGACGATAATGTCACTTTCGGGCGGTGGAGCGGGCGTCGTGGCAGCCGCCGCCTGTAATAGAAACGCCCATCCGATCATGATTTCAACTCCGAACGCCGCACCCCCGTAACATGAGCGAGGATCAGGCGTTCGTCCAGCGCCTACGCGTCGATCGCCTCTTCGTCCATCCGCGCCGCATTTTCCTGAATAAACGCAAAGCGGTGCGCCGGATTGTTGCCCATCAACCGATCGACCAAGTCCTTAACCCCTGCGCGTTCTTCATATTCCTGCGGCAGCGTCACGCGGATCAGGCTGCGCGTGTTGGGGTCCATCGTCGTTTCGCGCAGCTGGCCGGGGTTCATTTCGCCAAGCCCCTTGAAGCGCGCGACATCGACCTTCTTGCCCTTGAACGCGGTGCGCTCCAGCTCGGCACGATGCGCGTCGTCGCGAGCATACAGGGACTTGGCGCCCACCGTCAGGCGATAGAGCGGCGGCTGCGCGAGATACAAATGCCCGCGCCGCACCAGATCCGGCATTTCCTGGAAGAAGAACGTCATCAACAGCGTCGCGATATGCGCCCCGTCGACGTCGGCGTCGGTCATGATGACGATGCGTTCGTAGCGCAGCTGGCTGGCGTCGCAGTCCTTGCGCGTGCCGCAGCCAAGCGCCTGGATCAGATCGGCGATTTCCTGGTTCGCGACGATCTTCGCACTCGTCGCGCTGGCAACGTTCAGGATCTTGCCTCGGATCGGCAGGATCGCCTGCGTCTTGCGATCACGCGCCTGCTTGGCCGAGCCGCCGGCCGAGTCGCCTTCGACGATGAACAGCTCGGTGCCTTCCGGCGAGTCGGCGGCGCAGTCGGTCAGCTTGCCGGGCAGGCGCAATTTGCGCGCGCTGGTCGCGGTCTTGCGCTTGACCTCGCGCTCGGCCTTGCGGCGCAGGCGCTCGTCCATCCGGTCGAGGACATAGCCGAGCAGCGCCTTGCCGCGCTCCATATTGTGGCCGAGCCAATGGTCGAAATGGTCGCGCACCGCCTTTTCGACGAGGCCGGCCGCCTCCGGCGACGTCAGCCTATCCTTCGTCTGGCTCTGGAATTGCGGATCGCGGATGAAGACGCTGAGCATCAGCTCGCTGCCGACCATCACGTCGTCGGCGGTGATATCCTTGGCCTTCTTCTGGTTCACCAGCTCGCCAAATGCGCGCAAACCCCGGACCAGCGCCTGGCGCAGGCCCTGTTCGTGCGTGCCACCGTCGGGCGTCGGGATCGTGTTGCAATACCAGCTGTAGCTGCCGTCGCTCCACAGCGGCCAGGCGACCGCCCATTCGACACGCCCTGCTTCGCCCGGAAAGTCCTGTCGTCCCGCAAAGAAATCGGCCGTCGCGCATTCGCGACCGCCGATCTGTTCGCGCAGATGATCGGCGAGACCGCCCGGGAATTGGAACACCGCCTCCGCCGGCGTATCGCTGCCCTCGACCAGCTCAGGCGCGCAATGCCAGCGAATCTCGACGCCGGCGAACAGATAGGCCTTCGATCGGACAAGCTGGTGCAGCCGCTTGGGCTTGAAGGCGAGCTCGGGCCCGAAAATCTCGACATCCGGCGTGAACGCGACCGAGGTGCCGCGGCGATTGGGCGCCGCACCGACATGCTCCAGCGGCCCCAGCGTCTGCCCGCGGCTGAACCGTTGGCGGTAGAGCTGGCGGTCGCGCGCCACCTCGACCACCGTGTCGCTCGATAGCGCATTGACCACCGAGACGCCGACGCCGTGCAGGCCGCCGCTGGTCGCATAGGCCTTGCCGGCGAACTTGCCGCCCGAATGCAGCGTCGACAGGATCACCTCCAGCGCGCTCTTGTCGGGAAACTTGGGATGCGGGTCGACGGGAATGCCGCGACCATTGTCGACGATGGTCAGGCGATTGCCCGGCTCCAGCGTCACTTCGATCCGCGTCGCATGGCCCGCGACCGCCTCGTCCATCGCATTGTCGAGCACCTCGGCGGCGAGGTGGTGCAACGCGCGTTCGTCCGTACCGCCGACATACATGCCAGGGCGGCGGCGAACCGGCTCCAGCCCCTCGAGCACCTCGATCGACGAAGCGTCATAGCTGTTGGCGGGGGTAGCGGACGAAGCGAACAAATCCTGGGCCATCAGGCGGAACCATAAGGGAACATCGCAGGCGATACCAGTATTGCGCGAGCGACGCATGTTGCTCGAATATTTCTACGCTGGTGCATAAAAGCCACACCTGTGCGATTTGGTTGATCTGACGCATATTTTCCGTCGGAGCGGACGTTCCTTGCCCGACTGTCACGTCTGTCGGGAGAGACATATGCGTTCTATTCTGGTCGCCGGCGCGCTTGCCGCGGCATCCTTCACCACCGCCGCGCAGGCGCAGGAGATGGCCGACGATACGCCGTTCAGCGGCATCTATATCGGCGCTGCCGGCGGCTATGACGTCCAGCCGAACGACGTCGGTTCGCGCATCCTGTTCGATCGCGGGTCGAACGGCAGCTTCGGCGATACGGTGTCGACCGCGGCGGGCGCCAACGCCTTCTCGCCCGGCTTCTGTAATGGCCGCGCGCGTGGCGCGACGCCGACGCCCGGCGGCTGCGCCAACGATCGCGATGGCTGGTCGTACTATGGGCGGATCGGCATGGACTCGCAGCGCGGCAACGTCGTGATCGGTGCGGTCGGCGAATTCGGCAAGAGCGAGATCACCGACAGCGTCAGCGCCTTTTCGACGACGCCCGCCAATTACGTCATGACCCGCAAGCTGGATTGGGAAGCGAGCATTCGCGGCCGCGTCGGCTACGCACCGGGCACGACGCTGTTCTACGGCACGTTCGGACCGGGCTATGCGCGGATCGATCGCGAATTCACGACGACCAACACCGCCAATGCCTTCAGCCAGTTCGGCAAGCGCAACCAGTGGGGCATCGTCGGCGGCGGCGGTATCGAACAGAAGCTCGGCAAGAACTTCTCGATCGGCATGGAATATACCTATCACCAGTATCGCGACGACGATGCGCGCGTGCGGGTGACGCAAGGGACGGCGCCGACGACGAACCCGTTCGTGCTGGGCGGAACGACGACGGACTTCCGCCGCTCGGACACGCAGTTCCGCTGGCATTCGCTGCGCGCAACGGCGGCGTTCCGCTTCTAAGGCGAAGGGCGGCCTGAGCCATGCCACGCATGGCTCAGGACTCGCGCAAGCCCGGCCAGCGTGCCGCGCCAGCGGACACGACTGACGACGCGGCTTCGCCGCGGCGCGCCGTACCCACCTCCGTTCGTGCTGAGCTTGTCGAAGCACAGCATTCCAGATGCGAGGCCATCACTCGGGGCGCCCCGCCCTTCGACAGGCTCAGGGCGAACGGGTGCGGGGTAGACGGGAGAGCACTAAACCAGGCCCGTCATGGGCAAAGCCCATGACGTCGGACGCGGCTGTCGGCCGCGCCGGCCGGGCGGACCGGGTTCGCTGGCGCTACGCGCCTAGCGGACCCTGGGTCCGCCGAACGGCATCGGGGGCGGCGGGCGGCGATCACGCCGCGGCAGCTGCGCCTGATAGGCATGGCCGCAATGTTCGACGCAGTAGGGGAAGCCCGGGTTCACCTTCTCGCCGCAAAAGTGGAAGTCGGGTTCGCCCGGATGGCCCAGCGGCCACTTGCAGATGCGGTCGTTGAGGTCGAGCAGCGTCGTCTTGCCCGCGATCTCGGGCGAAGGCTTGGCCGGCACCAGCCGGCGCGGCGGCGCGGGCGTGGCGGGGGGCTGCTGCTCGCCGGGCGACTGGCGCACGAAGCCGCCGGGACCGACCGACCGCAGGATCGGCTGCGGCTCGCGACGCGGCGCGGCGACGACGGCATCCGTGTCGTCGTCATCCTCGTCTTCGTCGTCGCGGACATCCGCGGCGGCGACCACCGGCTCGGGCGCAGGCGTCGGCTTCGGCGCGGGGGGCGGCGGAGCGGGCGGCGCCGCGACGACGGGTTCGGGCTCGGGCGCGGCCGGCACCGGTGCGGGGGCCGCAACGGGCTCGTTCGGCTTCACCGGCGACGGGCGCGACTGCAACCCCAGGCGATGCGCCTTGCCGATCACGGCGTTGCGGCTGACGCCACCCAGCGCCTCGGCGATCTGGCTGGCGGTCTGGCCCGCTTCCCACATCGTCTTGAGCGTGTCGATCCGCTCGTCGGTCCAGGACATTCGTACTTCCCTATATTCTCACAGCCGGGTTGCGGGCGGCTGCGCAGGCGATTACCCGCTTCGCTCATGAGCAGCCAGCCCCCAATCGGCGAAATCCAATCGGCGATCCGGTCCGCACCCGGCGTGCCGGTGATCCGGAACGTGAATTGGGGCGGCCTGAAGACCCTCTATGTGAAGGAGGTGCGCCGGTTCTTCAAGGTGCAGCTCCAGACGGTATGGGCGCCGGCGATCACGACCCTGCTGTTCCTGATCGTCTTTACCATCGCGACGGGCGCGAAAAGCCCGGTCCAGGTCGGCGGCACCATCGTCCCCTTCGCCGATTTCATCGCGCCCGGCCTCATCATCAGCCAGGGGATGATGGGCCCCGCCTTCGCCAATGCCAGCTTCTCGCTGCTGGTCGGCAAGATCCAGGGGACGATCGTCGATTACCTGCAACCGCCGCTGTCGACCGCGGAGCTGCTAGCGGCGCTCGTCGGCGGCGCGATGACGCGCGCGTTCCTCGTCGGCTTCATCTGCTGGTGCGCGATGGCGCTGTATCCGGGCGTCCACGTGACGCCGGCGCACCCGCTCGCCATCCTGTGGTTCGGCTTCCTCGGCGCGGCCTTCCTGTCGTTCCTCGGCGTGCTGACGTCGATCTGGGCGGAGAAGTTCGACCATGCCGCCGCGGTCACCAATTTCGTGATCGCGCCGCTGTCGCTGCTGTCGGGCACCTTCTACTCGGTCGATCGCCTGGCCCCCGCGTTCCGCGCGTTCAGCCATGCCAACCCCTTCTTCTATATCATTTCGGGCTTCCGATACGGCTTCCTTGGCACCGCCGATTCGCCCATCATGGTCGGCAGCATCGCGATATTGGCGGTGGACGTCGTGCTGGGGGTGACATGCTACGTGCTCTTGCGAAAAGGCTGGAAGCTCAAGAACTGATCGCCGCGCTGGCGCTGGGCTGCCTCGCGCCCGTCACGGCGAGCGCCCAGACGCCGCCGCCCGCCGCGGCCCCCGTCGCGCGCCCCGTCGCGACCGATGCCGATCCGGCAGTGCGCGCGCAGGCGGAGGCGCTGCTGCCCGTGCTGAACGGCGGTCCGGGATACGACACGGTGTTCGCCCCCGCCTTTCGTCAGGCCGTACCACTAGGCCAGTGGCAGGCGCTCACCGCGCAATTGCGCGACTCGCTGGGGGCCCCGCAGCGGATCGCGACGCTGACCCCGAAAGGTCGCTATGCCGCGCAACTGCTCGTCGGCTACGAACGCGGCACCGCGACGATGCTGATCGCGATCGATCCCGCCGCGCCCTACGCGATCACCGGGTTGCGCATCACCGGCACGACCCGCAGCGACGACAGCGCGGCGACGATCGAAAAGGACCTGTCGGCGCTGCCCGGCACGACACGGCTCGGCATCTACGCACTGGACGGCGCGACGCCGATGCCTGTGCTGGCGATCCGCGACGCCCAGCCCGCCCCGCTCGGCTCCGCGTTCAAATTGTGGGTACTCGCCGAAACCGCACGGCGGGTCGCCTCGGGCAAGCATCGCTGGGACGAGGTGGTGCCAATTGCCGCGCCGTCCCTTCCCTCCGGCATCCTGCAAACCTGGCCCGCGGGGACGCCGGTGACGCTCCAGACGCTGGCGACGCTGATGATCTCGATCAGCGACAACACCGCCGCCGACACGTTGATCGGCGTGCTGGGACGCAAGGAGGTCGACGCCATGGCCGCGCGTTTCGGCGCCACCGGCCCGGTGCTGACGACGCGCGAGGCCTTCGCGATTAAGGCCGACCCTACGCGCATCGCCGCATGGAAGGGCACCGACGCCGCCGGCCGCCGCGCCCTGCTCGCCGCGCAGGCCTCCGCGATAGCGACCCAGCGCATCGACCCGCTGATGTTCTCTTCGGGCCCGATCGCCAACGACAGCGTCGAATGGTTCGCATCGCCCCGTGACATGGCGCGCCTGCTCGCCCATCTGCGCGACGCGGGGCCGGTGGTGCGCGGCATCCTGGGCATCAACCCGGGCATCGACCCCGCCACCGCGGCGCGCTTCCGCTATGTCGGGTTCAAGGGCGGGTCGGAGCCGGGGGTGATCACGCTCAACCTGCTGGCGCAGGCACGGGACGGACGCTGGTATGCGGTGGTCGGCGACTGGCACCGCTCGGACGCAGGCGTCGACGATGCGGCTTTCGTCGCCCTGGTATCGCGCGCGCTGGCGCTGGTCGCTACGCCCGCCACTCGTCCCTGAGCAGGCCATAGATCAGCGTATCGCGCACGCCGATGTGCGTCTCCCACTCGGCGCGCAGCCGGCCTTCCAGCACGAAGCCCAGCCGCTCGACCAGACCGATCGACGGCGTATTGTCGGGGTCGATGTCGGCAAACACCCGCCGCTGCCCCTCGGCGAACAATTGGTCGAGCAACGCGCCCAACGCCTCGCGCGCGACACCCTGTCCCCAGGTGGCGCGGTCGAACAGATAGCCGATCTCCGACACGCCCGCGCGGCGCTGCCCTGCCGCAACGAAGCCGATTGCCCGATCCTCGCCCCGCCACGTCACCGCCCAGGCCCGCCAGTCGGGATGTGCCGTGCCGAAATGCACGCGGAGATCCTCGACCCGCGTGAACGGCGGATAGGACCACCAGCGCATCGCCTCGGCATCCGCCATGGTCGGGAACAGCGCCTCGGCATCGTCCGCCACGCGCGGCCTGAGCGTCAGCCGCGCGGTGTGCAGCGTCGGCGTCACGCGGTCAGCGCGTCGACCAGCGCCTTCACCTTGGCCTGCCGCCATTGCGGCAGCGGTGCGACCAGCCAATAGCCCATACGCGACGGTTGCGCCTCGCCGATCGTCACCAATTGCCCCGCCGCGATCGCCCGCGCCGCCAGCAGTTCGGGCACCGTCGCGCGCCCCAGTCCCGCCACCGCCGCATCGATCGCCAGCCCTGCGTCGGCGACCTTCACCAACGCCGCACCGTCGCCGCCCGGCGCGCCCGGCCAGCCGATCGCCGCGTCCCCGCCGCTCGGCGCCGCCACCGTCACCATACCCTCCGACTCGAGCGCCTCGCCCTCATGCTCGCCCGGCCCCTCGCCCCAGCGGATCGCCAGGTCGAGGTTCGCCTCGGTGAAATCGCCGGTATCGTCGGCGGCAAGCAATACGAAGCGCAGCTCCGCATCCGCCTGCGCCACTTCGGCAAGGCGCGGCATCAGCCATTTCTCGGTCAGGTCGCGCGGCGCGGCAATGGTCAGCGACTTGGACGATTGCCCCGCCTGCATCGCGCGCACCGCTTCCTCGAATTGCAGGAAGCCGTCACGCAGCGCCGGCAACCCCGCCTCCGCCTCGGGCGTCAGCTCCAGCCCGCGCGTCGTGCGGCGGAACAGCACGACGCCCAGCGTATCCTCCAGCGCACGGATCTGCTGGCCGACGGCGGCGGGCGTCACCGCCAGCTCGTCCGCCGCGCGCGTGAAGCTCAGGTGCCGCGCCGCCGCATCCAGCACGCGCAGGCCGTTGAGGGGAAGATGCGTGCGCTTCACGTCTCCACCGCCGGCGCCAGCAGCGCAAACCGGGGGATCGACGCGTCGAACGCCTGCCCGGCCTCGTCGATCAGCCGGTAGCTGCCCTGCATCGCGCCGTTCGGCGTCTGCAGCGGGCAACCCGACACATAATCGAAGCTCCCGCCCGGTGCGATCACCGGCTGTTCGCCGACGACGCCCTCGCCCTCCACCGAATGGCGCGCGCCGCGGCCGTCGGTGATGATCCAGTGGCGCGTCAGCAACTGGACCGTCCGGTCCGACTCATTCTCGATCCGGATATGATAGGCCCAGAACCAGCGCCCCCGCTGCGGCTCCGATTGTTCGGGCAGATAGCTGACCGCGACGCGCACGGTCACGCCATCGGTGGTCGCGGCATGGGGGAATAGCTGCTTCACGGCCGCCCTACAGCCCGACCGCGCGCAACGCCTGGTCGAGGTCGTCGATCAGGTCGTGCGGGTCTTCGAGGCCGACGTTCAGCCGCAGCATGCCCTCGGTCACGCCCATCTCGGCACGCGTCTCCGCCGACACGCCGGCATGCGTGGTGGACGCCGGGTGCGTCATCAGCGAGCGCGAATCGCCGATGTTGTTGGAGATGTCGATCAGCGCCAGCGCGTCGAGCAGCCCGTGCGCCTGGGTGCGGTCCGCGACCTCGAACGCGAAGATCGGGCCGGTCGCGCGCATCTGGCTCATCGCGAGCGCGTGCTGTGGATGGCTCGGCAGGCCCGGGTGCAGGATCTTCGGCACGCGGGCTTCCAGGAAGCGGCCGACCGTCAGCGCGCTCTCCGCCTGCCGCGTAATGCGCAGGTCCAGCGTCTCCAGCCCCTTCAACACCACCCAGGCGTTAAACGCCGACAGCGTCGGGCCGGTGTTGCGCGTGAAGGGCAACAGCGTGTTGGTGATGAAATCTTCGGTCCCGCACACCGCGCCGGCGAGCACGCGGCCCTGCCCGTCCATCATCTTGGTCGCGGAATAGGCGGTAACGTCCGCGCCCATGTCCATCGGCCGCTGGAGCGCGGGCGTGGCGAAGGCATTGTCGACCACGGTCGTGATGCCGCGTTCCCGCGCAATGGCGCAGACGGCGCGGATGTCGACCACGTCCATCGTCGGATTGGCCGGCGTTTCGAAGAAGAAGACCTTCGTTTCGGGCCGCACCGCGTCGAGGAATTGCTGCGGATCGCGTGCATCGACGATCGTGGTCTGGATGCCGAACTTGGGCAGCAACGTATCGGTCAGCCAGCGGCACGATCCGAACGCCGCGCGCCCGCCGACCAGATGATCGCCCGCCTGCAACTGACACAGCAGCACCGCGGTCATCGCCGCCATGCCCGATGCCATCGTCCGGCACGCCTCGGCCCCTTCCAGCAGCGCGATCCGCTGTTCCAGCATTTCGACCGTCGGATTCTGCAGACGGGAATAGGTCATCCCCTCCTGCTCACCCGCGAACCGCGCCGCGGCATCGCCCGCCTTGTCGTAGGTATAGCCAGAGGTGAGGAACAGCGCCTCGCTCGTCTCGCCATATTCGCTGCGGGCCGTGCCGCCACGGACGGCCAGCGTCGCGGGGCGCCAGTTGGCGGTGATCGAACGGTCCTGACCTGCCTTGCGCTTCATGCCGCCCGCTTTGCCGGACGCGGGCGGGGGGTGCAAGGGTGGGGTACGGTTGCGCGAGACGGCCGCCCCGCCCACCCCGTCACCCCGGACTCGTTCCGGGGTCCACCGGGCCACAAGGGGACGGCCGGAGCCTCTAGGCCATATCGACATTCACCGTCGTGATGGATTTCCCGACGAGCGGACAGACATGAAGAAAAAGAGTTTTGTTCGCGCGGAGGCGCGGAGGACGCAGAGATGTCACGCGCGTGGCAACGCTTCGCCTTGACCTCGACCGAGAGAGACAGGCCGCTCGCGCGGCAAATGCGACACCTCTGCGTCCTCCGCGCCTCCGCGCGAACCGTCTTGTCTTCCCCTCTTCGTATCGTGGCGCGAATGAATGTCGATCGGCCCTAGCGTCCCCCTCGCCGCGAAGTGGACCCCGGAACACGTCCGGGGTGACGGGTGGACACGGACAGCACCCGCTTGCCAACCCGCCCGCTTGCCCCGACAAGCCCCCGGTGCGCTTGTTCCACCGCCCCCTGCCCGCCGCGCTCGGCCTCGGCCTGATCGCGCAACTGCTGTTCAGCTGGCGGCTCACCACGCCGCACACGTTGGTGTTCGACGAGGTGCATTACGTCCCCGCCGCGCGCATGCTGCGCGACCTCGGCGGGCCGGTGAACATCGAACACCCGCTGCTCGGCAAGACGCTGATCGCCGCCGGCATGGCGCTGTTCGGCGACGATCCGCTCGGCTGGCGGATCGGTTCGACGCTGGCGGCGACCGCGGTAGTCATCGGCGTCTTCGCGATCCTGTATCTACTGTTCGGGCGCGTCCGCACCGCCGGCATCGGGGCGACGCTGGCCATCCTCAACTTCACCGTCTTCGTGCAGGCGCGCACCGCGATGCTCGACGGCTATATGGCCGCCTTCGTCGTCACCGGCGTCGCGACCTTGCTCTGGGCGATGCAGGCACAGACGCGCGGGCAGGCCTGGCGGCGCTGGATCGCCGGCGCGGTACTGCTCGGCCTGGCGCTGGGCACGAAATGGACCGCGCTGCCCTATATCGGCTTTGCAGGCCTCGCCTTCCTGCTCGCGCACCGCACGCAACCGCGCCTCCACCCGCTCGCAGCCCTCGCCGCGCTCGGCGTGGTCGCCGCGCTCACCTACGCGCTCACCTTCTGGCCGGCGTTCCTCTACCGCACCCAGCCGCTCACGCTGTCGACGCTGCTCCCCTTCCAGCTCGACATGTACGCGCGCCAGACACAGGTTCTACCGCCCCACCCCTATCAGTCTGCCTGGTGGACGTGGGCGTTCGACTGGCGGCCGGTCTGGTATCTGTACGAGCCCGTCGACGGCGCGCAGCGCGGTATCCTGCTGCTCGGCAATCCCGTGGTGATGTGGGGCGGGCTGATCGCCGTCCTTGCCTGCCTGTACGCCTGGGTGCGCGGCAACGTCCGCGCTGGCGGCGTCGCGCTGCTGTGGGTCGCCAGCGTCGCGATGTGGGCGCTGATCCCCAAGTCGCTGGGTTTCTTCTATTATTACTATTTATCGAGCATCTGGCTGTGCGTCGCTATCGCCGCCGCCTTCGACCATTGGCGCGCGCGCCTGCGCTATTGGGACGAGGCCTTTCTCGCCGCCGCCGCGGTGCTGTTCGTCCACTTCTACCCCATCCTCGCCGCGACGCCGCTCAAAGGCCCGGACTCGTTTCACGGCTGGATGTGGCTGAAGAGCTGGATCTAATAGCGGCCCCAGACGAACTTCGACGACAGCGCGTAATTCCACACCGCGCCCACCAAGATGCCGATCAGCGCCGACGCCGCCGCGCCGCCGTTGCGGAAATCATGGACGAAGGCAGCGATGCCGACATTCGCCACCAGCCCCACCGAACAGACGACGCAGAACGACACCCAGCCGTCGAGCAGCTGGCGGAATCCCTTCAACCGCCGATCGCGATAGGTCAGCGCATTGTTGAGCGCGAAGTTGAACGTCATCGCCGCCACCGCGCCCAGGATCTGCGCGAACAGGAAGTCGGCGCCGGCCAGCATGGCGACGCCCAGCACGCTCATATGCACGCCCACGCCGAGCACGCCGATGCCCGAAAACATCGCGAAGCGCACCGGCACGAACCGGCCGAACATGCGGTCGTACAGCGCGATCAGATATTCCATGGCGACGACGTGATCGAGCTTCGATTCGCCCTCCGTTCGCACCCGGAACGTATAGGGCAGCTCGGCGAAGTTGAGCGGCCGCGTGCTCGTCGTCATCAAATCGAGCAGGATCTTGAAGCCGATCGCCGACAGGTCAGGCACCAGCTCGCGCACCACCGCGGTGCGGATCGCGAAGAACCCGCTCATCGGATCGCTGAGGTCGCCCTTCAGCACCCGGCGCGACAGCTTGGTGGCGAACGCCGACTTGGCGACGCGATCGCGATCCCAGTCGCCCGTGCCGCCGCCATCGACGAAGCGCGATCCGACCACCACGTCGAGCGCCTCGTCCGCCTGCAACAGGTCGAGCATCTTGGGCAGCAGCGTTTCGTCATGCTGCAAATCGCCGTCGATCACCGCGACCACCGGCGCCGCCGTCGCGCACATTCCCTCGATACACGCCGACGACAGGCCGCGTCGGCCGATGCGGTGGATCACCCGCACGCGCGAATCGATCCGGGCCAGCTCGCGCGCCACGTCGGCGGTGCCGTCCGGACTATCGTCGTCGACGAAGATCGCCTCCCAGCGCCGCCCCGCCAGCGCCTGGTCGAGCCGCGCGATCAGCGTCGGCACGTTGGCGCGCTCGTTGAAGGTCGGGATGACGACCGCGATCTCGAGGAGCGTGCTCATGCGCGTCGCTTACAGCGCGGCGAGGACCGCGTCGCCCATCGCGGCGGTGCTCATCGTGCCGCCCAGGTCCGCGGTACGCGCGCCGTCGCGGATCGCCTGCGCCACCGCCGCCTCGATCCGGTCCGCCGCCGCGGGCTGGCCCAGCGAATGGCGCAGCATCATCGCCGCCGACAGGATCGCCGCGCACGGATTGGCCTTGCCCTGCCCCGCGATATCGGGCGCCGAGCCGTGGATCGGCTCGTACAGCCCCTTGCCCGCGTCATCCAGGCTGGCCGAGGGCAGCATGCCGATCGACCCTGCACACATCGACGCCTGATCCGACAGGATGTCGCCGAACAGATTGCCGGTAACGATCACGTCGAACTGCCCCGGATTGCGCACCAGCTGCATCGCGGCATTGTCGACGTACATATGGGTGAGCTGCACGTCGGGATATTCGGCCGACACCTCGATCACCACGTCGCGCCACAATTGCGAGGTTTCGAGCACGTTCGCCTTGTCGACCGAGCACAGCTGCCCACGCCGCTTCGCCGCCGCCTGAAAGCCGACATGCGCGATGCGGCGCACTTCGGTCTCGTCGTATGACATGATGTCATAGCCTTCGCGCGCGCCGTTCTTGCCCTCGCGCCGGCCCTTTTCGCCGAAATAGACGTCGCCGTTCAGCTCGCGCACGATCAGCAGGTCGATCGCCTTCGCCACCTCCGGCTTCAGCGCGCTCGCATCCTCCAACCCTTCGAACAGCGTCGCGGGCCGCAGGTTGGAAAACAGGCCCAGGTGCTTGCGCAGGCCCAGGATCGCCTGTTCGGGCCGCAGGCCGCGTTCGAGGCTGTCGCACGTCGGATCGCCGACCGCGCCGAACAGCAAAGCATCCGCGCGCCGCGCCACGTCGAGCGTCGCCTCCGGCAGCGGATGGCCCGCCTGATGATAGGCGACGCCGCCGACCAGCGCCTCTTCATAGGTGAGATCGAGGTCGAGCGCGTCGAGCACGCGGCGCGCCTGTGCGACGACTTCGGGACCGATGCCGTCACCGGCGAGGAGAGCGATCATTGCCATGGCCGCTGCCTAGCCGCGCGGGCCTTGCTCACGCAACGGCCCTTTTCAGCATGGCGACCAGCCGCGCGCGTGCCGCGAGCGGATCGGCGTGTCGGTCGGTCAGCACGTCGCGGCTGAGGAAATGGCCGGTGATCGCCAGCCCGGCAAAGATATCCGGCCACTCCGCCGCCCCGCCGGCATGCAGAAACGCCGGCAATGCAAACAATTTCTCCTCATAGCCATAGGCCGCGCCGCGCGACACCGCCCCCCCGCTACGCGGCGAGACATAGGCCAGATCCGCATCGCCGCCCGTCACCACGCACCGGCCGAGGTCCAGCCCGAACCCCAGCTCGGCGAGCAGCAGCAGCTCGTAGCGCACCAGCACGCTCGCCCAGCCACGCGCGGACGGCGCCGCCTCCACCGCATCGAGCACCGCGCCCAAACCATCGAACAGGTGCGGATAGGGCTGCGCCTCCGGCAAGGCCGCCGCCGTCAACGCGGTCACCCAGGCGAGCGCCGCCGCCGCGAGCGGCTCGCCGTGCAAAGCGGCGCGGCTTTGCAGCGGTTCGATGGTCAGCGCCGGTAATTGCTCCCCCGTCCGCGCCCGCCATTCCCCCTGGATCGCATTGGCCGGCTGCAGGATCGGCCGCATCTGCCGCGATCGACCGCCCCGGACATAGCCCGGCTGCACGCCATCGCGGCGCGTCAGCGCCCGCACCACCGCCCCATGCTCGCCATGCGCCCGAACGGCGAGGACTATGGCGGGCGTGCGCAGGTGCATGGCCGGGATATAGGCACGCGAAGAGGAGAAGTCGCGGGGCGGCGCCGAATGCGACGCTCGCCCAAAATACTCCGTCACCCCGGCCTTGAGCCGGGGTCCCGCTCCTTCAACCGGCGGAGGTAGCGGGACCCCGGATCAAGTCCGGGGTGACGAAGTGAGGCAAACCTCCCCCAACACCGCCCAGACCAAACCGACGGCCGACGACAGCCGCACCACAGCCCACGAACACCCCGTCACCCCGGACTTGGTCCGGGGTCCACTCCGCGGCAAGGGGGACGGTCAAAGGTTCAGGCCAGCCCCCCGCGGCCCGGTGGACCCCGGACCAAGTCCGGGGTGACGCGGTGGGTGGGACGACGGGCGGGAATCCGCCCCCCCGTCACCGCCGCATCAAATTCCCCAGCACGCTGCGCAGCACCGTCCCCACGAGACCACCGGACGACGACGACCGCCGCGATCCCGTGCCGAACACCTGCTTGCCGATCTCGTTGGCCACCTGCCGCCCGATCGACGAACTCGCCGCCCGCGTCGCAGAGGTCACCGCCTTCGCCCAAGGGCTGTTCGCCGCCTCACGCTCCGCCGCGCGCTGCGCCTGCGCATCGGCCTTCGCCTGCGCCGCCGCGGCCCGCGCTGCTTCCTTCGCAGCCTGCGCGTCCTGCCTGGCCTGCACCGCCGCCGCCTTTTCCGCATCGTCGGCCGCCCGTGCCGCCGCCGCGGACGCCGCCGCCTCCTGCGTCTTGGCGGCGAGGATTTCCTCGGCCGACTCGCGATCCACCGCCGTGTCGTATTTGTCGCCGATCGCGTCGGTCTGGATCATCACGCCGCGCTCCTGCGGGGTCACCGGGCCGACGCGGCTGGCGGGCGGCTTGATCAGCGTGCGCTCGACCGGCGACGGCGACCCATCGGGCTGGAGCAGCGACACCAAAGCCTCGCCGACTTTCAACTCGGTGATCGCGGTCGCCACGTCGACGCCGGGATTGGCGCGGAACGTCTCGGCGGCACTGCGCACCGCCGCCTGGTCACGCGGCGTGAAGGCGCGCAACGCATGCTGCACGCGATTGCCCAGCTGCCCCGCCACCGTATCGGGAACGTCGATCGGGTTCTGCGTGATGAAATAGATGCCGACGCCCTTCGAGCGGATCAGCCGCACGACCTGTTCGATCTTGTCGAGCAACGCTTTCGGCGCATCGTCGAACAGCAGATGCGCCTCGTCGAAGAAGAAGACGAGCTTGGGCTTATCGGGGTCGCCCACCTCGGGCAGATGCTCGAACAGCTCGCTCATCAGCCACAGCAGGAAGGTGCTGTAGAGCTTCGGCGCCGCCATCAATTTGTCGGCGGCGAGTATGTTGACGATGCCCCGCCCCTTGTCGTCGGTGCGGAGGAAATCGTCCATCTCCAGCGCCGGCTCGCCGAAGAAATGCTCGCCCCCCTGCGTGCGCAGCTGGAGCAGCGATCGCTGGATCGCGCCGATCGATTGCTTGGACACATTGCCGTAGGTCGTCGTCAGCTCGTCCGCCCGCTCCGCGCAATGCGCCAGCATCGCCTGCAAATCGTCGAGGTCGAGCAGCCGCAGCCCTTCCTTGTCGGCGACGTGGAAGGCGATCGTCATCACGCCCTCCTGCACCTCGTTGAGGTCGAGCAGCCGGCTGAGCAATAGCGGCCCCATCTCGCTGACGGTGGTGCGGATCGGATGGCCCTGTTCGCCGTATAGATCCCAGAATTGCACGGGCGTGTCGGCATAGGCCCAGTCGCTTTCGCCGATCTCCGCGGCGCGCGCGGCGAAGGCGGCGTGCGTCTTGGCGGTCGGCGATCCCGCCATGGCGAGGCCGGACAGGTCGCCCTTCACGTCCGCGACGAAGCTCGGCACGCCGATCGTGCTGAACCCCTCGATGATCCCCTGCACCGTCACCGTCTTGCCGGTGCCGGTCGCCCCCGCGATCAGCCCGTGGCGGTTGGCTCGGCGGAGGTCGAGCATCTGCGGCTTACCGCCCTCGCCTTCGCCGGCCCCGATGAAGATCCCGTCCGCCATGCCTCGCGCTCCTGCTTGTTCCCGGCGGCAGACGTAGCGCGGCGGGCGGCCAAAGGAAAAGGGCCGCCGCCCTGAAAGAGCAGCGACCCTTTTCCCGTCACCCCAGGCTTGACCCGCGGTGACGGCGTAATGTCGTACCGGACGCGATCACTTCACCTTGAGCGGGATGAAGCCCGGCGCGCCGCGGCCACGCTGCACCAGCAGCAGTACCTGCGGACGGCCCGCCGCCTTCGCCTGGGCGACGATCCGCGCGACATCCGCCGCGGTGCGCACCGGGTTGCCATTGATGCCCTGGATGACATCGCCGCGCTTCAGCTTGCCGGCGGCGTCGCTGCTTGCGTCGACCGTCGCGATGACGACGCCCTGCACCGTCGGATCGACGCCGATCGCGCGCGCGATACCCGGCGTCAGCGGCTGGACGTTCAGGCCGAGCGGGGCCGTTGTTCCTTGCGTCGTGCCGTCATCCGACCCGTCGTCGTCTCCCTGACCACCGTTCGGCCCGAAGCCGCCCGAATCCTCGCCGCCGTTGGCGCGCGCCTGCAACTGCTCGTTCGACGGACGCGTCGCGACGGCGATGTTGATCGTCATCGGCTTGCCGCCGCGCAGGATATCGAAGCGCGCGGTCGTGCCCGGCTGCAGGTTCGACACGAGATAGGTCAGCGTCTGGTTCGGATTGACGTCCTGGCCGTTGATCCGCGTCACCACGTCGCCCGAGCGCAGGCCCGCCTTCGCCGACGGCCCCGTCGGCTCGACCCCGGCGATCAGCTCGCCCTGGCCCTTGGGAATGCCGAGTGCCGCCGCCGCATCGTCGTCCACCGCGCCGCCGATCGTCACGCCGATATAGCCGCGTGTGATCTTGCCGCCCTTCATGAACGTTTCGATGATCGGCTTGGCGGTCGCCGCGGGGATCGCGAAGCCGATGCCGATGTTGCCGCCCGATTGGCTGAAGATCTGCGAATTGACGCCGATCACATTGCCGTTGAGGTCAAACATCGGGCCGCCCGAATTGCCCTGGTTGATCGAGGCGTCGGTCTGGATGAAGCGGTCGTATGCACCGCCCTGTCCGGTGACGCGGTTGATCGCCGAGATGATACCCGCGGTCACCGTGCCGCCCAGGCCGAAGGGCTCGCCGATCGCCAGCACCCAGTCGCCGACCCGCGCCTTGCTGCTGTCGCCCCACTTCACATAGGGCAGGTTGGTCGCGTCGATCTTGAGCAGCGCCAGGTCCGAATCCTGGTCCTTGCCGATGACCTTGGCGGTATATTCCTTGTTGTTGTTCAGCGTGACGGTGATCGAATTGACCGTCGCGCCCTGCGCGCCCGGCGCGATGACGTGGTTGTTGGTCACGACATAGCCGTCTGGCGAGATCAGGAAGCCCGAGCCCAACGACGCGCCCTCGCGCTTCACCGGCGCACCCTGTCCGCCCATGCCCATGCCGCCGAACAGGTCGCCGAAGGGCGTGCCCGAGAACGGGTTCGCCTGCTGACGCTGCACGATCGTCTGCTTGGTCGAGATGTTTACGACCGCCGGCTGCAGCTTGGCGACCATGTCGGCAAAGCTCATCGGCGCGCCCGAGCGCGGCACGCTCGCCTGGATGGCACCCGGTTCGTTCTGGGCCTGCTGGGCGACGCTCGGCTGCAGCGCGAGCGTGGCGGTCGCACCGCCAAGGAGAAGCGCACTGGTGATGGCGTAGGCGTAGCGCACTAGGGGGAAATCCTCTTCTTAAATGGCGTCCCGGAGCGGGGCCGTACTGGCCCCGAACGCCTGAACGCCGCTTGAATGTTCACGGCCCCGAAAGCTGGGAATGATCAGCTGGGGAGCGGGGCGCCGACAATCAACGCCCCACTGGCCTCCCCGTTACCGACCACGCCCTTCGAACTCGCGCAAGTAACTGTTGTTCGGCGACAGGATGATGTTCGTCGACCCGCTGGGCGCCGGGCCGCCATCTGCCCCGAACGTGTGACGATACGACTGCATGGCGCGGTAGAAGTCGTAGAAGTCAGCGTCCTTGGTGAAGCTTTCGGCATAGATGCGCGCGGCCTGCGCATCGGCTTCGCCGCGGATGATCTGCGCGTCCTTCTGCCCCTGCGCGCGGATCGTGATCGCCTGCTGCTGGCGCGCCGTCGCCATCCGCGCGAGCGCACGGTCGAGCGGGCTGCCATCGGGCAGGTCGGCATGCTTGATCCGCACGTCGACGATCTGCACGCCATATTGGCTGGCAAGCCGCTGCAGGCGCGCCTGGATATTGTCCATCACCTGATCGCGCTCGGGGCTGAGCAATGTCGCGAACGGCTGGTTGCCGAGCTCGTTGCGGATCGAGCTGCCGAGCAGCGGCCGCAGCGCATCGGTGATCGCGCTTTCGGTCTGCGACGTACTGCCGGTCGCGTTCACCGCCTTCAGCGGGTTGATGATGCGGAAGCGCGCATAGGCATCGACCTCGAGCCGCAGCTGATCGGACGAGAGCACCTGCTGATTGTCGTAATCGACGTCCAGCACGCGCTTGTTCAGCCATACCAGCCGGTCGACGAACGGAATGCGCAGGATCGGGCCCGCGCCCGTCCGCCCGAACTGTTCGTTCGGCTTCCACGCATTCACCGTGCGCACCGGCTGTTCGAAGCGCAGGATCACCACCTGCTGCGTCTCGGGCACGATCACGATCGTCGCGGCGAGCAGGATGACGAGGATCAGCGCCGCCATACCGAGCGCGATCGGGTGCCGCCAGAGCCCCTTCACTGGCCGCCTCCCGTCGTGGTGACGGGCTGGGTCGGCGTCACCGCCGCCGGTGCCGCAGGTACGCTGTCAGGCAGGCGGCGCGCGCCCTGCGACTGCAGATAGGGCACGACGTTCGACGGCTCGACGATCGTCTTGTCGGACTTGGCCAGCACGGCCTCCATGGTCTCGTAATACATGCGGCGGCGGGTGACGGCGGGGGCGAGCTTATATTGCTCGTACACCTTGTCGAACTGCGACGCCTCGCCCTCGGCGCGCGCGATCACCTGCTTGGCATAGGATTGCGCCTGGTTGCGCACGCCCTGCGCGTCCTGCTGCGCGGCGGTCACGTCCTTGAACGCATCGTTGACGCGCGCGGGCGGATCGGCCTGCTTGATGCCGACGCCGACGACGACGATGCCCGACTTGTAATCGTCCAGCACCTTCTGCATCCGCTCCTGCGCCTGGTTCTCCATCTGCGCGCGGCCCGGCCCGAGCGCCGCGTCGAGCGTCTGGTTGGCGACCACTTCGCGCATCACGCTTTCCGCCGTCGCGCGCACCGTCTCGCGCGGCTTGTCGATCTGGAACACGTAATCCTGCGGATTCGCGATCTTCCACCGCACCGCATAGGCGAGGTCGATGATGTTCTGATCGCGCGTCAGCATCAGATTTTCCGAGCCGGTCTCGGGGAAATTCTCGATGCGGATATTCTGCACGTCCACCTTCACCACGCGCGCGATCGGCGCGGGCATCGTCATCGCGATGCCGGGATCCAGAGTCCCCGAATAGCGGCCAAGGTACGTCACCACGCCGCGTTCCTGCGGCGCGATCGGGTGGATCGAGGTGTAGAGAATCCAGACGAGCAGGATGATTCCCGCCCCGATCAGCCACAGCGCCCGCGGATTGGGCGACACGGGCAGGCCGCCGAAGCCGCCGCCTCCGCCATTGCCGCCGCCGCCACCGCCGCGCGCCTTCTTCAGAAATTCGTCGAGCGCCGTCGGCTTGTTGGCGGGCTTGCGACCGCCAGGCGGCAGCGCCCAGGGGTTGCGCGGGCCACCGCCCTGATCGTCATCGCCCGATCCCCACGGGCTCTTCGGCGGTTCGGCGGCGAGAATGGGAGGGCGATTGGTGTTGCCCGGCAGGATCGTCATGCCCTCTGTTATAGGAGGGTGTTTGCGGAAAAACAGTGCCAAGCCGCAGCCGGGCCCCTATCTGCGCGCCCATGACACAAGACGTTACGATCGCCGCCGTCCGCGCCGCCGCCGGCAGCCGCGCCACCTTGCGCTTCGAAGGCGACCGCGCTGGCATCGTCCTCGACGCGACCGGCCTGTCGGCGAGCGCGCGCGCGGCGCTGGAGGCGGAGGTCCGCGCCGCCGCCGAACGCAGCTGGGCTGGCGAGGTCCGCCTCGTCGTCACCGCCGAGCGCGTGGCGCGCCGGTTGATCGCAGTGGCGAGCGGCAAGGGCGGCGTCGGCAAGTCAACGCTCGCCGCCAATCTCGCCATCGCCCTGAAGCAGAGCGGCCGCCGCGTCGGGTTGGTCGACGCCGACATCTACGGCCCCTCGCAACCGCGGCTGATGGCCGCCGAGGGCAAGCGGCCGACCGCGAAGGACAAGGTGCTCGATCCCGTCCCCACCCCCTATGGCGTGCCGATGCTGTCCATGGGGCAGTTGGTCGAGGACGGCCGCGCACTCGCCTGGCGCGGGCCGATGGTCGCGGGCGCGCTGACCCAATTGGTCGAGGCGGACTGGGGCGCCACCGACACGCTCGTACTCGACCTGCCGCCCGGCACCGGCGACGTGCAGCTGACGATGGTGCAGAAGCACAAGCCGGCGGGCGCGGTGATCGTCTCGACCCCGCAGGACCTCGCGCTGATCGACGCTACCCGCGCGATCGACCTGTTCGACAAGGCCGGCGTGCCGGTGATCGGCCTCGTCGAAAATATGGCGGGCTATGCCTGCCCGCATTGCGGCGAAATCTCCGACCCCTTCGGCCAGGGCGGCGCCGAAGCCACCGCCCAGCGCCTCGGCCTGCCCTTCCTCGGCCGCGTGCCGCTGGCGATCGACATCCGCACCGCCTCCGACGCCGGCCGCCCGCCGGCCGCGGACCCGAACGACACGATCTTCGCCCCCATCGCCGCCCGCGTCGCGGAGTGGCTCGCCACCCACTAACGCCCCCGCCCGCGTCACCACCACACCCGTCACCCCGGCCTCGAGTCGGGGTCCCGCTTCTTCTTCGAACCTCGCCGATCAGCGGGACCCCGGATCACGTCCGGGGTGACGAGAAGAAAGCTGCGGAACGCCAACACCTCGGCCCCACCCGCGGAACCACCGCCCCCGGCAACGGTATAGCTCCCAACCAGCCGGAGACGCACCGATGCCCCTCACCGACGATGCCGCGATCAAGACGCTGCTCGAAACCGCCCGCACCATCGCGCTGGTCGGTGCGTCCGATCGGCCCAATCGCCCGTCGTACCGCGTCATGGCGACGCTCCAGACCCACGGCTATCGCGTGATCCCGGTCAATCCGCAGATCACCGGCGAGCACCTGCACGGCGAATTCGTCTTCCGCGACCTCGACCAATTGGGCGATCCGATCGACATCGTCGATATCTTCCGCCGCTCCGACGCGGTCGGCCCAATCGTCGATCAGGCGATCGCGATCGGCGCCAAGGCGGTGTGGATGCAATTGGGCGCGATCGACGAGGCCGCCGCCGCCCGTGCCGAGGCCGCCGGATTGCAGGTCGTGATGGACCGCTGCCCCGCGAACGAAATCCCCCGCCTGCAGGTCGCCCCGGTTAGCGCTTGATCGTCGCGCCGTTTCGGCCAACATTCGTTCCCACCAAAGCCGTTCGGGAGTGCCCGTCCCATGTTCGCGCTGCTGTTGCTGATCCCGTCCGCCGCCAACGACACCGTCGCGGGGTTCAAGCTGACGCCCTCCAAACCGACGCTCGGCTGCATCAGCGGCGCCTGCACCCCGCCGCCGCGGCAGGAGGATTATCGCGTTCCCTACGAACCCGATCCGCTTGCCCGCAATTCGAAGGACCGCGCCTTCGCCAATGACGGTACGAAATGTCAGGTTGTCGGCGACAAATTCTGCACCAGCCGCGGCCGCACGATCTTCAAGACCGACTTCGACGACTGACCGCGGACGATTGCTCGGGGACGACCGATCGGAGACGATTGACCGAACGCGATCGACCCGCGACGATAGGCCCTGCCCGCATGAGGGGGGATGCATGATCTGGATGATGCTGCTGGCCGTACAGGCGGGAGACGATGCCCAGGAGCTGATCGGGCGATCGCGCGACGTGATCGCCGGCGAACGCTGCATCGCCGATCCCAACACGACCGACATCACCGTCTGCGGGCGCCGCCGCGCCGACCGCTTCCGAGTCCCCTTCATCGTCCATGATGCCGGCGATCCGCGCTACGAAGCGGTCGCCGTCGAACGCGACCGCCTGCTCCACCGCACCAATCCGGTCGAGGAACTCTCGCCCTTCAAGGTCGGCGGCGGCATGGCCGGCGTCACGATGAGCAGTCGCAACGGCCTGACCGGCACCACCGACCGGCCTCTGGCGCCATGATCCTGCTCGCCTTCGCCCTGCAGGCTGCCGCTGCGACGCAGCCGGCCACCGCCTCACAGCCGGCCGCCACGCCGCAGCGATTCTCGATCCTCGCCAAGCAATGCGGCCAGCCCGACGACAAGGGCACGATCGTCGTTTGCGGCAATGGCGACACCGGCAATCGCCTGCCCCTGCCCGACGAGCGCGACCCCGTCCCCGGCCGCGGCGCCAACCCCGAACTGTCGAGCGTCCGCGCGCTGGAATTGCAGGGAACGCCCTGCGCGGCACGCCAGGGCGGCTGTACGGTGGGCTTCGGCCCGCCGATCGTGCCGATGGCGATCGCCGCGGCGAAAGCACTCAAATCCGCCTTCGCCAAGAAACCCGACAAACGCGGCCGCATCGCCATCCCGCTCGACGACCCGCCGCCCACGGGCACGGTGACGGTCAAGCCGTAGGCGGCACGTCCTCCCATTCGCCGGGATGACGAAAATGGCGGGAGCAACACGCGCCAACGATAAGCCGTGGGACACTACCCCAAACGATAACCCCCGACCGTTTCGGTTCAGGTGTTCCTGTCGTCCATCTTCCTCGAAACGGCGGATGTCACCCCAGGATCGGCATCCACAAAGGCTGGCCTGCAAGGCTCTGCGAGCCGCGCAGCTTCTCCAGCGCATGCGCGACGCTGCGTTCCGGCCCTTCGTGCGTCACGATCGCGACGATGACGCTGCCGTCGGCGGCGACGCCGCGCTGGATCAGGCTTTCGATCGACACGCCGGCATCGCGCATCGCCGCGGCGATCTCGGCAAGCACGCCCACCTTGTCCTCGACGGTGAAGCGCAGATAGGCCCGCGCGCGCCGCTCGCCGCTGTCCGCCTTGGACTCTGCGGTCAGCGAGGCGGCGGGCATCGCATAGGGCGGGCCGAACTCGCCGCGCGCGATGTCGATCAGGTCGGCGACCACGGCGCTCGCGGTCGGCCCCTCGCCCGCACCGGCGCCCTGGAAGAACAGCCGGCCGACGAAATTGCCCTCCGCCACCACCGCATTGAGCGACCCGGTGACATGGGCGAGCGGATGGTCGATCGGCACCAGATGCGGGTGGACGCGCTGGAACAGCCCGTTCGCGCCGGATTCGGCGACGCCGACCAGCCGCACCTTATACCCCAGCGCCGCCGCCTCCGCGATGTCCGCCGCGATAACGTGGCGCACGCCCGTCGCCGCCACGTCCGCGAACGCCGGCCGCGTGCCGAAGGCGATGCTCGCCAGGATCGACAATTTGTGCGCGGCGTCGATGCCGTCGATATCGAAGCTCGGGTCTGCCTCGGCATAGCCCAGCGCCTGCGCCTCGGCGAGCACCTCGGCGAAATCGCGGCCCTCGGCTTCCATCTTGGACAGGATGAAATTGCAGGTGCCGTTGAGGATGCCGTACACCCGGCCGATCGCATTGGCCGCGGCGCCTTCGCGCAAGCCCTTGATCACTGGGATGCCGCCCGCGACCGCCGCCTCGAACTTCAGCGGCACGCCCGCCGCCTCGGCCGCGCTGGCCAGTTCCAGGCCATGGTGCGCCAGCATCGCCTTGTTGGCTGTGACGAAGCCCTTGCCCGCCGCCAGCGTCGAGCGGGCGAGCGTCAGCGCCGGGCCGTCGGAGCCGCCGATCAGTTCCACCACCACATCCGCCTGCGGGTGCGACGCCAGCTCGCGCGTGTCGTCCACCCAGTCGAAACGGGTCAGGTCGATCCCACGGTCCTTGCTACGATCGCGGGCGGACACCGCCACCACCTCGATCCCGCGGCCCGCGCGGCGGGTGATGAGGTCACGGTTCGCATCGAGCAGGCGGATGACGCCGCCGCCGACCGTACCGAGACCGGACAAGGCGACGCGCAAGGGTGTGTTCGTGGTCATGGCCGCCGCCTAGCGGAAAGCAGCGTCCGCTGTCGAGATAGCGCAAGCTTATGTCGCGCGGACGCCCACCATTGCCGATCCGCCATGCGACGTGCAGAACCACGCGACACCTCCCCTTGCCGACGAGTGCCCCGATCCATGGCCACCGCCCCCTCTTCCCGGTCCGACCGCACGACGCCCGTCGCCGAACTCACCGTTCGCGGCATCCTGCTCGGCGGGCTCATCACGCTGCTGTTCACCGCGGCGAACGTGTATCTCGGGCTGAAGGTCGGCCTTACCTTCGCAACGTCGATCCCGGCCGCGGTCATTTCGATGGCGATCCTGCGCTATCTGCCGGGCGCGACGATCCTCGAAAACAACATCGTACAGACGGTCGCGTCGGCGGCGGGCACGTTGGCGGCGATCATTTTCGTGCTCCCCGGCCTCGTCATGATCGGCTGGTGGCAGGGCTTCCCCTATCTGCTCACTGCCGGGATCACGATGACCGGCGGCATCCTCGGCGTCATGTTCTCGGTGCCGCTGCGCCGCGCGCTCGTGGTCGATACCGACCTGCCCTATCCCGAAGGCCGCGCCGCCGCCGAGGTGCTGATGGTCGGCGCCGGCAGCCGCGCGGGCGAAGCGGAAAGCGGCAAGGGCCTCAAGCTCATTGTCGTCAACGCGATCGTCTCGGCCGGCTTCGCACTGCTCACGCAGACGAAACTGGTCGTTGCAGAGGCGGCACAATTCTTCCGCGTCGGCAGCGGCGCGACCGCGATCTCGGGCGGACTTTCGTTCGCGCTGATCGGTGCCGGGCATCTCGTCGGCCTGTCGGTCGGCCTCGCGATGTTCGCCGGCGTCGTCATCGGCTGGTGGGTCGCCCTGCCGATCCTCACCGGCCTGTCGCCTGCCGCGGCCGGCGTCGGCCTGGAGGCTTGGGTCGGCGGCGTATTCCGCACCGACGTGCGCTTCCTGGGCGCAGGCGTCATCGGCGTCGCGGCGATCTGGACGTTGCTCAAGATCATCGGGCCGGTGATCGCGGGAATCCGCTCGTCGATCGCGGCCAGCGCAGCCAAGCGCAGCGGCGCGACGCTGGCGCTGGGCGAGCGCGATCTGCCGATCGGCATCGTCGGGATCGTCAGCCTCGCGACTTTGGTGCCGATCGCGGGGCTGCTCTGGTCGGTGATCGCAGGGGGGCCGCTGGCGGGATCGGCGGTCGTGCTGATCGCCGGCGCCTTGGTGTTCGTACTCGTCCTCGGCCTCGTGATCGCGGCGGTGTGCGGCTATATGGCGGGTCTGATCGGCGCGTCGAACAGCCCGGTGTCGGGGATCGGCATCCTCTCCGTCCTCGCCGCCTCGCTGATGCTGGTCGGGCTGTTCGGGCGCGGCGCCGGGGCGGACACGACGCAGGCGCTCGTCGCCTATGCCCTGATCGTCACCGGCATCGTCTTCGGCGTCGCGACCATCTCCAACGACAACCTCCAAGACCTCAAGACCGGCCAACTGGTCGGCGCAACGCCCTGGAAGCAGCAGGTCGCGCTGATCTTCGGCGTCATCTTCGGCAGCCTCGTCGTGCCGCCCGTGCTCGAACTGCTCGCCACGACGCTGGGGTTCCAGGGCGCGCCGGGCGCCGGCCCCAACGCGCTTGCCGCCCCGCAGGCAGCGCTGATCTCCGCGCTGGCGAAGGGCGTCCTCGGCGGCAACCTCAATTGGGCGATGATCGGTTACGGTGCCCTCATCGGCGTCGGCGTGATCGCCCTCGACGAAGCGCTGGGCCGCACCGGCAAGCTCCGCCTGCCGCCGCTCGGCGTGGGCCTCGGCGTCTATCTGCCGATGGCGGTGACGCTGCCGGTCGTGCTCGGCGCGGTGATCGGCGCATTGTACGACCGCTGGGCGGACCGCACGCCCGACGTCGAATTCGCCAAGCGCATGGGCGTGCTTACCGCGACCGGCATGATCGTCGGTGAAAGCCTGTGGGGCGTCGCCTTCGCCGTCATCGTCTATGTCACCGGGTCCGACGCCCCACTGGCGGTCGCGCCGGCGGGGTTCGACACGATCGCACTGATCGGCGGCACGATCGCCTTCCTGGCGCTGGTCGCTGGCCTCTATCGCCTGACGCGCCGGTCGGTGACGCAGCCCTGATCCCAAAAAGCGACGAACCGTTCGTCGCGCCGGGAACCCTTACCGATGCACGCCGTTATCCCCTCAGAACCCGGTGATCGCCCAGCCATCCCCCCCCCCGGCCGGCGATCGCCGGGTTTGCCGTATGCGTCATTTGGGGTCAGTCGTGACATCGTCAGCACAGCAGCATCGCGATCGGTTCAGCACCGTTGGCCGTACGCTGCGTCGTAGCATGCCCGTGCCGACCGACACGTTCATCACCGATGACATTCCGTTGCTGCTGACCAAATTGTCGCAGATCCCCGCCACGCGCGACTCCCGCGACGCGCGCTAGAGCGTGATGACATGGCGTTGATCCCCCTTCTCCGTTCGCCCTGAGCCTGTCGAAGGGCGGGGTCTCACAAGCGGGGTCGGCACTTGCGGGCACCTGTGCTTCGGCAAGCTCAGCACGAACGGTTCTAGGTCATTGGCATCCGGCTCTAAGGCGATGACGGCGCACCGCCGCCACGCTCAAGGCTCTATCCAAGCCTGCGCCGGGACGACGGTGACAGTGCTGAAACTCGCCCCCCTCACACCATCGCGGCGAGCAGGTCCTTGATCGCCACGAAGGCAAAGCCCACCGAACTGTCGGCGATGCCATAAGGCAGGAACAGCGTGTCGCCGTGGCGGATCGCGCCGCAGCTGTAGACGACGTTCGGGACATAGCCCTCGCGATCCTGATCCTTCGCCGCGAGAATGGGTTCGCGCGTGCGGCCCAGCACCTTCGACGGATCGGTCTTGTCGAGCAGCGCCGCGCCGATCGAATATTTGCGCATCGCGCCGACGCCATGGGTCAGCAGCAGCCAGCCTTCGTCCAGCTCGATGGGCGGACCGCAATTGCCGATCTGCACCAGCTCCCACGGAAAGACGGGGGTCAGGATCTTCTCGCCCTCGTCCCAATGCTCCAGGCTGTCCGACTTCAGCAGGAACAGATTCTCGCCGTCCTGTCGGCCGATCATCATATACTGGTCGCCGACCTTACGCGGGAACAGGCCCATGCCCTTGTTCCGCGCCGCGGAACCGGACATCGGCACGAGGTCGAAGCTGCGGAAATCGCGCGTGCGCATCAGTTCCGACTGGATCACCGACCCGTTATAGGCGGTGTAGGTGCCGATCCATTCGAAGCTGCCGTCATCATGCTGGAAGTGGCTGATGCGCAGATCTTCCAGCCCCTTGGACTGCGCCTGAGTGATCGGGAAGATCACCGTGCCCGACAGCGTCGAATCGCGATGGCGCCAGACCGTGACCGGCCCCGCCGGCATCTCTTCCTCGCCGCCGATCACGTCGGTGGCGGTGGCAAAGGGCGGCTCCGGCGCCAGTTCCAGTTCGTGGCCGTTCGAAATGATGCCTTCACGGAACGCGACCGAGGAGATGTGCCCCTCACCGACCGAGCGCAAGCTCATCAGGATGCGCATCGATCCTTCGGGCATGCCCGACTGATCGAAATGCGGCACCGCGCTGGGGTTCATCAGCGCCGCGGCGGCATAGCTGTATTCGTGGCAGAAATAGGCGCCGATCAGCTGGCGCTTTTCGTCGCTGATCTCGGTGCCATCAAGGCCGAGCAGCTCTTCGATCTCGTCGTAGCGCGTCATGAAGACACGCCGGGTCTGCCAGTGGCGCGCCTCGAAATCCTTCAGCACAGCCTCGAGCTGATCGCGCGCCTCTTCGGTCGACATGGCAAGCACTTCGCCGACGAGCCGTTCGGTCCGGTTGGGGGCGCCGCCCTTGCCGCCCCACGCGATGTGGAACGGGCGGACGACGACGCGGGACGGATCGGCATGCAGCCGCAACCCGTGATTGAACAAATCCATCGCGCTTCAGAACCCTCGTCGACCGGTCGTTATGACGCCGTCACCCGATCGTATCAGGCGACGGCGCGCGATGTCCCTGCCACGCCTTGGGTCGCCTTTGAAAGCCCCGAAATCGCACAACTTGCCAGCTGCAGCGCCAGGATCGACTCCGCACCCTGATTGCGATTGAGACCGGTCGGCATCAGGCCGTCGAAACAGCCTCCGTCCGCCGCCGTCGCCAGCGGCAGGTCGAGATCGTTATGGCCGAGATACCAGCCATACGCCCGCTCCGCCTCGGCAACCCAGCGGGCGTCGCCTGTCGCTCGCCAGGCGGCGAGACAAGCATCGACCGTCGCCTGCGCCTCCAGCGGCTGCTGATCGAACTGCAACGGATCGGCATAGGGGCGATGGAAGCTCTCCGTGCCCACCGCGCGGAAGCGCCCCTCCGGCGACGTCTGCTTGGCGACGATCCAGTCGAGCGTCTCCAGCCCGCAATCGATCAGGTCCTGTCGGCCCAGCGCCTGACCGGCAACGACCAGCGCCTGCGGCAGGCGCGCGTTGTCATAGGCCAGCACGATCTCGAACCAGCGCCATTCCGGGCGGCGCGCCGCCGCCAGCAGTGCGAGATGGTCGTCCGGGAAGCGTTGGAGGATCGACCGCGCGAGCTCGTGCCCCGGCGACGTCTCCAGCATTGCTGCGGCACCCAGCATCGCGAACGATTGCGCGCGCAGCGACCCCAGCTCCAGCGCCAGACTGGCGGTGCGATCGAACATCGTCCGCGCCCAGTCGCGATGCTTGGCGTCCTTGCCGTCTCGCGCGGTGACACCGAGCGCCCAGATCGCGCGGCCGTTGGAATCCTCAGAACCCACGTCTTCGCACCAGGTCCGGTCGAAGTTCATGAAGTTGCGAAACCGTCGTGCCTCCGGATTCCAGGCGTACTGAATGAACGAGGCATAGATCGTCGTCCATTTGTCCCGCGCCACGGGATCCAGATCGTCCATCGCGCTCATCAGCATCAACGCGCGGGCGTTATCGTCGATGCAATAACCATGGCGGCGATCGGGCACCGAATAGATCGAATGCTGGAGCATGCCGGTCGCGTCACTCATCCGCTCGACCGCCGCAAAATTGGGCTCCAGCGCGCGCAGGCCATGCGGCGCCGACTGGGCGAGGCGGCGCGGCCGCGAGGCGACGGCGACCTCCAGCTCGTGCAGCGCCGATTCGGCGAGCCGGGGCCAGATCATCGTGCGACCGCGATCGTAGGCGCGCTGCGCCAGCCGCGTCCGGTCCCGCTTGCTCGACAGCAGGCGATCGATCTCGCGCGCGAAGGCGGCGACGTCGCGGAAGTCGACCAACACGCCATGACCATCCGCCAGAATCTCCGTCGCATGGACGTAGGGCGTCGAAACGACCGCCTTACCAACACCGACCGCATAGGACAGCGTTCCACTCGTGATCTGCGCGGGATTGAGATAGGGCGTCGCGTAGATGTCGGCGGCCTGCAGATAGTCGAGCAGTTCGTCATGCTCGACGAAGCCGTCGATGAACGCGACATTGTCGCCGACACCCAGCTGATCGGCGAGCGCCTTCAGCCGATCGCGATAGGCCTCGCCTTCATGCGCAACGAGATTGGGATGGGTGGCACCCAGTACCGCATAGAGCAGGTTGGGATGCCGCTCCGCGATTGCGGGCAGCGCCTCGATGATCGTCTCGATGCCCTTGCCGGGCGCGAGCAGGCCGAAGGTCAGCACGACATCGCGTCCCTGCCAGCCGAAGCGGGGCTTCAACGTCTCGGGATCGACGAACGCGCGGTCGGGCACACCGTGCGGGATCATCGCGATCTGGCGCGGATTTGCGCCATAGACGCGGCGCAGGATGTCGCGACCGCGCTCGGCCATCACCACGATCTTGGCGGCTCGATGCAACAGGCCTTCCAACACGCGACGCTCGTCGGCGTTCGGCTTTTCCAGGACCGTATGCAGGGTTACGATGACCGGCAAAGTGGTGCGATCGAGCAGGCTGAGCAGATGCTCGCCGGCCGGCCCGCCGTAGATACCATATTCGTGCTGCACCCAGATCGCCTGCGCGCCGCTTGCCTCGATCGTGCGCGCCGTCGACAGATAGGCGGACAAATCATGCTGCGGGATCGTCCCCGTCACCGCCGGGGGATAGGCGTACCGGCCCGGATGATCGTCCATCGCATAGACGTCGACCTGCACGTCAGGAAAGCGATCGCGCATCGCCTGCCACACGTCGGTCGTGAACGTCGCCAGACCACATTGGCGCGGCAGGAAGTTCCCGATCAAGGCCAGATGCCGGATCGCGTCACCCTGTGCTGCCGTGGTCACCATACCTCATCCTTCGCTGGCGCAACATTACGGGCAGAGCCGCAACCTTGCCGAGGGATGAACAGCCGATCGGCCGAAAGGTTGCACTCATGTTGCAGCGCAACCTGGCAATGATGCTGATCTCGATCAACCTCGCCCGCGATAGGACGCAACGCCTTGATCGGGCAGCCACAGGTCCGCCGGCGGCGCGCTCGACTGCCAGAAGACGTCGATGGGAATGCCCCCGCGGGGATACCAATAGCCGCCGATCCGCAGCCATTGCGGCTTCATCTCGTCGAACAGCCGCTGACCGATGCCGACGGTGCAATCCTCGTGAAAGGCCGCGTGGTTGCGGAAGCTGCCGAGGAACAGCTTCAGCGACTTCGATTCGACGATCGTGTCGCCCGGCACATAGTCCAGGACAAGGTGCGCGAAGTCGGGCTGCCCCGTCACCGGGCACAGTGACGTGAATTCGGGCACCGCAAACCGGACGAGATAGGTCGTACCAAGACGCGGATTGGGAACATAATCGAGCACCGCTTCTTCGGGAGAAGCGGGCAGCTGGCTGGTCTGGCCAAGATGCATCGGGGTCATGGCGGCCCATGTAGGAGACGCGAGGCCGGATGAAAACGCTTGTTCCCGTATTGGGCGACCAGTTGACGCCCACGCTGTCCGCGCTCCGCGATGCCGACCCGGATGACACGATCGTGCTGATGATGGAGGTCGGTGACGAGACGACCTACGTCCGCCATCACAAGCAGAAGATCGCCTATATCCTGTCCGCGATGCGCCACCATGCCAAGGCGCTGGAAAAGGCCGGATGGACGGTCGATTACGTCAAGCTCGACGATCCCGACAATGCCGGCAGCTTCACCGGCGAAATCGCGCGCGCGGTGGAGCGGCACGCGCCCGAACGGATCGTCGTGACCGAGGCCGGCGAATGGCGCGTCGCGGCGATGCTGGAGAGTTGGGAAACGATCTTCGGCATCCCCGTCGAGATCCGCGCCGACGACCGCTTCGTCGCCACGCATGCCGAATTCGACGCCTGGGCCAGTGAGCGCAAGCAGCTGACCATGGAGTTCTTCTATCGCGACATGCGCCGCAAGACCGGGCTGCTGATGGACGGCAAGAAACCCGTCGGCGACCGCTGGAACTTCGACAAGGAGAATCGCAAGCCCGCCAAGGCGGACCTGTTCATGCCGCAGCCGCATGTCTTCAAACCCGACGCGATTACCAAGGACGTGCTGGTGCTGGTGGCGGAGCGCTTTGCCGACCACCCCGGCACGCTCGACGGCTTCGCTTATGCCGTCACCGCCAAGGATGCCGAGAAACAGGCTGCCTATTTCCTGGCCAAGGCGCTGCCGCAGTTCGGCGATTACGAGGACGCGATGCTGACCGGCGAGCGCTATCTGTGGCACTCGATCCTGTCGCCCTACATCAATTCGGGCCTGCTCGATCCGCTCGACCTGTGCCGCCGCGCGGAAGCCGAATATCGCGCCGGCCGTGCGCCGCTCAACTCCGTCGAGGGCTATATTCGCCAGATCATCGGATGGCGGGAATATATGCGCGGCATCTATTGGCGCGAGGGGCCCGACTATGTGACCCGCAACTTCCTCAACCATAAGCGCAAGCTGCCCGGCTGGTATTGGACCGGCGACACCGACATGCACTGCCTGAAGGAAGCGATCGGCCAGACGCTGGAGACCGCGCACGCGCATCACATCCAGCGGCTGATGGTGACCGGCAATTTCGCACTATTGATCGGCGCCGATCCGGCCGAGGTGCATCGCTGGTATTTGGAAGTCTATGTCGACGCCTATGAGTGGGTCGAGCTGCCCAACACGCTCGGCATGAGCCAGTTCGGCGACGGTGGTCTGCTGGGGTCGAAGCCGTACATCTCGTCGGGCGCGTATATCGACCGGATGAGCGATTACTGCGGGCAGTGCCGCTACGACGTGAAGAAGCGGGTGGGCGAGGATGCCTGCCCGTATAACGCCCTCTACTGGGATTTCCTCGCGCGGCACGAAGGCAAGCTTGGCGATAACCAGCGGCTGCGCATGCCGTACGCGACATGGAAGAAGCAAAGCGCGCAATCTCGTAATGAAACACGCGCCCAAGCTAAAACTTTCTTACAGAGCCTCGACACTGCAGGCGAATCCGGTTATTGAGACATCCGGGCACTCCTCCCCAGCGTAGCCCGAGCGTGAACGTGCAAACGTGAATGGAGAGAGTGTGATGGACGCGTTGGTGACGACCGAATGGCTGGCCGCAGAGATGGGCGCAAGCGACCTGCGGATCGTCGATGCCACTTATGTGGACGCCGCGCTGGGTCGCGATGCGGCAGCGGAGTATGAGGCTGCGCACATCCCCGGCGCCGTATTCATGAATCTCGGCGAGCTGCGCGATACCGACAGCAATCTGCCGATGATGCTGCCCTCCGCCGAAAAGTTCGCCAGCCGCATGCAGAGCCTGGGGCTGGGCGATGGCAGCCGCATCGTCCTCTACGACAATTCCCCCTGGCATACCGCAGCGCGCGCATGGTGGATGTTGCGCACGTTCGGCGCCCATGATGTCGCGATCCTCGACGGCGGCCTCGCCAAATGGCAGGCCGAGGGGCGTGAGACGGCGAGCGGCAAGGAACAGCTGCGCCACCGCCACTTCACCGTCTGGGCGGACAGGAAGACCGTGCGCGACCTCGACCAGATGAAGGCGAACGTCGACAGCCGGGCCGAACAGGTGCTCGACGCCCGATCGGCGGCGCGGTTCACCGGCGAGGAACCCGATCCACGCCCCGCGACGCACGCCGGCCATATCCCCGGATCGAAGAACCTGCCGTACACCGGCATCTTCAACGCTGATGGCACCTGGAAACAGGGTGACGCGCTGCGGGCCGCGTTCGAGGGTGCAGGCGTCGATCTAGACAAACCCATTACGCTGACCTGCGGTTCGGGCATCACCGCATCCACGCTGGCATTCGGTCTGCACTTGCTGGGCAAGGATTCGGCGCTGTACGACGGCAGCTGGTCGGAATGGGGAGCGGATCGCTCGACGCCCAAGGCCATGGGAGCCAAGGAAGCCGTTGACGCGTAACTCCGACGACGAAACCTCCCCGGAAGCTCGCCTGGGCGATGCCACGCGCGTCGTCCAGGCGGGCCGCCGCCCCGAATGGACCGCTGGGATCGTCAATCCGCCGGTCTGGCGGGCCTCGACCATCCTCTACGACACCATCGCCGATCTGCGCGCCAACGGGCACGGCGACACGCACCACCGCCTCTATTACGGCCGCCGCGGTACGCCGACGCAATGGAGCCTCGCCGATGCGCTGACGAGCCTGGAGCCGGGGGCGGAGGCGACGTTCCTCTACCCCTCTGGCGTCGCGGCGATCGCCGCGGCGTTGCTGTCCGTCCTGTCGCCGGGCGACGAGCTGCTGCTGGTCGACAGCGCCTATGACCCGACGCGGGGACAGGCGATGCAGCTGTTGAAGCGGTTCGGCGTCGCCACCCGCTTCTACGATCCGCTGATCGGTGCGGGGATCGAACAGCTCATCGGCCCCGCGACCAAGGCGATCTTCCTCGAAAGCCCGGGCAGCCTGACCTTCGAGGTGCAGGACCTGCCCGCCATCGTCGCCGTCGCCAAGCGCCACGGCTTGACGACGATGCTCGACAACACCTGGGCGACGCCGCTGTTCTTCCCGGCGATCGAGAAGGGCATCGACCTCACCATCCTCGCCGCGACGAAATACGTCGTCGGGCATAGCGACGTGATGCTGGGGTCGGTGACCGCCGCGCCCGGCCAATATACGGCGCTGCGCGACGTCAGCTATCAATTGGGGCAGGTGACGTCGCCCGATGACGCCTGGCTCGGCAGCCGCGGCCTGCGCACCATGGCGGTCCGGCTCGCCCAGCATCAGAAAAGCGCACTGGCCATCGCGCAATGGCTGTCGACCCGGCCCGAGGTTGCGCAGGTGCTCCACCCTGCCCTGCCGTCCTGCCCCGGCCACGACTATTGGGTGCGCGACTTTAAGGGATCGAGCGGGCTGTTTTCCTTCGTGCTCAACGGCGGCAACGAGGCGGCGCGGGCCGCGCTGATCGACGCGCTCGACCATTTCGGCATCGGCTATAGCTGGGGCGGGTTCGAAAGCCTCGCCATCCCCGCGGATCCGGCGCGCATCCGCACCGCGGCGCCGCGAGACTATGCCGGGCCGCTGGTCCGCCTGCAGATCGGTCTGGAAGACCCGGACGATCTGATCGCCGATCTCGACCGGGGACTCGCCGCGTTTCGCGCGCGTGCCTGACCGGGCGAGCGCTGCTGCCTCCGCGGCGGCACCATAGACAAGATGAACACCTTAACGGAAACGTTCGGGGTTCATCGTTTCCAATAGGCTCATGTCAAACGGCGCAATGACTCGTCGTTCCGCGCCACGGCGGAGTGACGTCCGGCCGAACCTGAGCCGTCATCGCGAACGTAGCGCGGCGATCCAGGGCGTCCTGGTCCGGCTCTGGATGGCTTCGCTGCGCTTGCCATGACGGACTGATCTGAAGTCCGTCCCGCTCCATAGCGGAATGGTCAGATGTAGGACGGCGTGGGCGACTCCGGCCGCCCTTCAAACGACTTACCCGACCGTCGATTCTATCGACGGTCGGGCAGCGTGTCCCGGACTCGGGGGAAGCGTTACTTCTTGGTCGCCGCCGCGCGCGCGTCCTGGCCGTCGCCTTCGGGGGCGGCGACGATGTCGCGCGTCGTCGCGCCCTTGTCGACGACGTTGGTCTGCGGGTCACCGACCTCGGAACGGATGCCGGCATCCGCCGCATCGCCGCCGGCCTGGTTGACGACGCCATTCTCCGCGGCGCTGCGTGCCGTGTTGCCGCCGAACAGCGCGTCGAGCGTCTGCGCGGTCGCCTGATTGTCCTGCGGGCGGGCGGCGCCCGGCTGCGGCGGGACCAATGCGAAATCGGGCGGAATCACCAGCGGCGCCTGACGCGCGACGGCGAATTCGTCGGGACGCGCACGGTCGTAGCCGCGCTTGCCGCAGCCCGAGAGGAGAACGACGCAGGCGAGGCCGGCGAGAATCGGAACTGACTTACGCATGGGGATTCTCCGAGGGAATGTCGCGCTTGTCGCGCATCAGGAGCGCGCGGACAAGCAGCACCAGCACGCCGAGGGTGATCGCGGCATCCGCGACGTTGAAGACGAGGAACGGCTGCCATCCGCCGAAGTGCAGATCGGCGAAATCGACGACGTAGCCAAGCCGCACACGGTCGGCGATATTGCCGAGCGCCCCGCCCAGGATCGCGCCTAGCGCAATGCGATCCACGCGATTGGTTTCGCGCGTCATCCACACCGCGACGGCCAGCGCGATCGCGCTGGTCATCGCGACCAGCGCCCACCGCGTGGTGTTGGTGTCGGCATGGAGATACCCCAGCGAAATGCCGCGGTTGGCGACAAAGCGCAGGTTGAAGAACGGCGTGACGTAGCGTTCGGCTGTCAGCTCGTTGAGCTGCAGCACATCGGTGACGCCAAACTTCGTCGCCTGGTCGACGACGAACAGCAGCGCGGCGGTGACGAGGCCGGCGACGGGAAGATTACGCATGGCCGACAACGCTCTCGCACCGCGCGCACAGGTCACCGTCCACTGCGACGTCGGGCAGGTGGCGCCAGCAGCGGCCGCATTTGTGATAGTCGGTGCGCGTCACCGTCACCTCGTCGCCCTCACTCACCCGCGCGACGATGAACGTCTCGGCGAGCGCCGCCGCGTCGAGCGGCATCTCGGGCACGGTCACTTCGGCTTCTAGGCTCGACTTCACCTTCTTCTCGCGGCGCAGCGGCTCGATCGCCTCGGTGACGCTCGCACGCAAGGAGCGGACGTCGGCCCAGTCGGTGCCAAGCGGCTCGTCGCCCGGCAGCGCGGGCAGTTCGGGCCATTCGAGGAAATGCACCGACCCGTCCTCGCTCGGGAAGCGGGCCTGCCACACCTCCTCGGCGGTAAAGCACAGGATGGGCGCGGCATAGCGGACGAGCGCGTGGAACAGCACGTCAAGCACGGTGCGATAGGCGCGACGCTTGGGGTCGGTCGCCGCATCGCAATAGAGCGAATCCTTGCGGATATCGAAGAAGAAGGCCGACAGGTCCTCGTTCGCGAAATCGGTCAGGCGGCGCAGGTAGCGGTTGAGCTCATACGCCTCCGCCGCCTCGCGCAGGTCCATGTCGAGCTGGCCGAGCAGGGTGAGGACGTAGCGCTCCAGTTCCGGCATCGCCTCGACCGGCACGCGCTCCGCCTCGGTGAAGCCATCGAGCGCGCCGAGCAGGTAGCGGAAGGTGTTGCGCAGCTTGCGATAGCCGTCGGATGCCGTGCCCAGTACCTCCTTGCCGATACGCACGTCGTCGAAATAGTCGGTCGAGGCGACCCACATGCGCAGGATGTCCGCGCCGCTTTCGCCGATCACCTTCAGCGGGTCGACCACGTTGCCGAGGCTCTTCGACATCTTGCGCCCCTGCCCGTCGAGCGCGAAGCCGTGCGTCAGCACCGCGTCATAGGGCGCGCGGCCACGCGTGCCGCAGCTTTCGAGCAGCGACGACTGGAACCAGCCACGATGCTGGTCGCTGCCTTCGAGGTACAGATTGGCGCGCACGTCGGCGCCGTAACGCGCCTCGACGGTGAAGACGTGCGTCGAGCCGCTGTCGAACCACACGTCAAGGATGTCGTTCTGCGGTTCGAAGTCGGCGAGGTCGTAATCGGCACCGAGCAGCGTCTGGTGGTCTGCGGTGAACCACGCATCCGCACCGCCATCGCGGAAGGCGGCGACGATGCGCGCGTTGACCGCAGCGTCGTTCAGATACTCCCCGGTCGTACGGTTGACGTAGAGCGCGATCGGCACGCCCCAGGCGCGCTGGCGGCTGATGACCCAGTCCGGGCGCCCCTCCACCATCGAGCGGATGCGGTTGCGGCTGCGTTCGGGCACCCAGCGCGTATGCTCGATCGCATCGAGCGCGGTTTCGCGCAGCGTCGCGCCGTTGCTGGCGCGGCCCTCGCCATCATTCAGGATCGCGCGGTCCATCGGGATGAACCATTGCGGCGTCGCGCGGAAGATCACCTTCGCCTTCGACCGCCACGAATGCGGGTAGCTGTGCGCGAAATCGTCGCTCGCCGACAACAGCGCGCCCGCCGCGCGCAGGTCCGAACAGATCGGGCCTTCGGCGCTGGTGAACTTCTTGTTGATGACGCTGCCCTGCCCGCCGAGCCATGCCCAGTCCGGCCGGTACATGCCCGCGCCATCGACCGCGAACACGGGGTCGATGCCGTTCGCCTTGCACAGCAGGAAGTCGTCCTCGCCATGATCGGGCGCCATGTGGACGAGGCCGGTGCCGGCATCGCGCGTCACGAACTCGCCCGCCAGGAACGGCCGCGGCTTGGCGAAGAAGCCGCCGAGGCCATGCATCGGATGCTTCGCCGTCGCGCCTTCCAGCACCGCGCCCTTCACCAGCGCGATAAATTCTTCCATCTTCAGGCCGGTGCGCTTCATGAACGCACCCATCAGGTTTTCCTCGACGAGGAAACGCCGGCCGCCGCAGCCGAAGAGGATGTAATCGAGCGCCGGATTATAGGCGAGCGCCTGGTTGACGGGAATCGTCCACGGCGTCGTCGTCCAGATCACCGCTGTCACGCCGACCAGGATGTCGGCTTCGGGCGCGTGGTTGATCTCGAACCCGACGTCGATCTGCGTCGAGACGATGTCCTCATATTCGACTTCGGCTTCGGCCAGCGCGGTCTTTTCGACCGGCGACCACATGACGGGCTTGGCGCCGCGGTACAGCTGGCCGCTTTCGGCGAATTTCAGCAGCTCGCCGACGATCGTCGCCTCGGCGTCGTAATTCATCGTGAGATAGGGGTCGGCCCAGTCGCCCATCACGCCGAGGCGCTGGAACTGGTCGCGCTGCACGCCCACCCATCGATCGGCATAGGCGCGGCATTCGGCGCGGAACTGCGCGACCGGTACCTCGTCCTTATTCTGCTTCTTGGCGCGATACGCCTCTTCGACCTTCCATTCGATCGGCAGGCCGTGGCAGTCCCAGCCGGGCACATAGGGGGCATCCTTGCCCATCAGCGACTGGCTGCGGACGATGATGTCCTTCAGCACCTTGTTCATCGCATGGCCCATGTGGATGTCGCCGTTGGCATAGGGCGGGCCATCGTGAAGCACGAACAAATCCCGGCCCTTACGCTGTTCGCGCAGGCGATCGTACACGCCGATCCGCGCCCAGCGTTCCAGGATCGCGGGCTCCTTCGCGGCGAGGCCCGCCTTCATCGGAAAGTCGGTCTTCGGCAGGAAGACGGTGTCGCGCCAATCTTTGGCAGTGTCGGGCGTGTCGCTCATAGGTCGTTACGGCTTAGCGGCAAGGTGTGAACGTGTCATTCACAATGCTCGGGCCCCAGCGGAGAGCCGCGCCCGCGCCTCGGCACAATCCGCCTCCATCTGGGCGGTGAGCGCGTCGAGGCTGTCGAACTTCGCTTCGGGGCGGATATAGTCGATCAGCGCGACCTCGATCGTCTGTCCGTACAGGTCGCCGGAAAAGTCGAAGAAATAGGGTTCGAGCAATTCCTTGGGCGGATCGAAGGTCGGGCGGATGCCGAGATTGGCGGCGCCCTGCACCTGTCGCCCGTCGGGCAATCGCGCAGTGACGGCATAGATGCCGTAGGCGGGGCGCAGATATTTGCCCATGTCGAGATTGGCGGTGGGATAGCCGATCGTCCGCCCCAGCTTGTCGCCGTGCTGCACGGTGCCTTGAATCGCGAACGGGCGCGTCAGCAGCCGTGCGGCGCCGCGCGGATCGCCGGCGCGCAGCAACTCGCGGATGCGGCTGGACGACACCGTCTCCCCGTCCAGCGTCACGGCACCGACCGTTTCCGCGGTAAAGCCGTGCGCCGTGCCGAGCGCGGCCAGCATCGCGACGTCGCCGCGCTTGCCCTGGCCGAAGGTGAAATCCTCGCCGGTGACGACGCCCGCCACCTGCAACCGCGCCGCCAGCCGCTCGGCAAACGCCTCCGCGGACAAGGCCGCGAGGGCCGCGTCGAAGGCGAAGACGACCATCGCATCCACCCCCGCCGCCGCGAACAGGCGTTCGCGCTGGTCGAGCGTGGTCAGGCGAAAGGGCGGCGTGTCGGGGCGGAAGTGGCGGACGGGGTGCGGATCGAAGGTCGCGACCAGCGCCGGCCGCCCCTCGGCCCGAGCCCGCGCGACCGCCTGCCCGACCACCGCCTGGTGCCCGAGGTGAAAGCCATCGAAATTGCCGAGCGCGACGATCCCCCCGGCCAGATGCGGCGGCACCGTCGAGCCGCCGTCCAGCCGCTCCATGTCATGCGCGCCCTAGGACCGTGGCGCCCCCGGAGCAAGAGCGGGCGCAAGACCGTTTCGCAGGAGCCGCAGCACGTTGCCCCCCATCACCTTAGCGATCTCATCCGGCGTGAAGCCGCGATCGAGCAGTGCCTGCGTGATCCCGACGAGCTGGCTGGTGTCGAACCCGGTCGTCACCGCGCCGTCGAAATCGGAGCCGAGGCCGACGTGGTCGACGCCGACGAGGTCGCGGACATGCGCGATGGCGCGGGCGACGGCGGCGGGATCGGTCGCGCAGACCGCCGCGTCCCAATAGCCGATGCCGACGACCCCGCCGGTCGCGGCGATGCCCTTGATCTCCGCGTCGGTCAGGTTGCGGTTGACGCGGCAGGTCGCCTGCACGCCGCCATGGCTGGAGACGACGGGGCGCCTGGCGACGCGCAGGATGTCGGCGACCGCGGCGTGGCTGGCATGCGCGACGTCGACGATCATGCCCTTCGCTTCCATCGCCGCGATCACCTGTCGGCCGAAAGGCGTCAGGCCGCCCTTGGCGATACCGTGCATCGATCCCGCGACGTCATTGTCGAAGAAATGCGCCATCCCCGCCATGCGAAAGCCCGCCGCATACAGGCGGTCGAGATTGTCGAGCCGCCCTTCGAGGTCCTGCAACCCCTCGATCGACAGCATCGCACCGACCGGCGCGGCGGTGAGGCAATGGTCGCCATAGCATTGCGTCCACGCCTTGCGATCGGCGAGCAGTCGGTCGACGTCGGCGGGCGCGCGCACCAGGCGCAGCTGTCCCCCCGACGCCGCAGCGGCGCGGTCCAGCTTCTCCGCATGCCATAGCGAGCGTTGCAGCAGCGACCCCCAGGTGCGCGGCGGCTGCATCTGCGCGATCGCGAGCAAGGTAATATTGTCGGTGTCGGCACCGTTGGCGTCGTAATTCTGGTGCTTGGGCGTCTTGGTGACCGACGAGAACACCTGGAGCGCGACATTGCCCGCCTGCAACCGCGGCAGGTCGACCTGACCGCGCGAGGCGCGATCGAGCAGGTCGCGACGCCATAGCAACGTATCGGCGTGCATGTCGGCGATGGCGAGCGTGCGGTGCAGCGCGCGGGCCTGCGGCGTCACGCGGATCGGCACAGGTATGACGCGGTTCATCGATCGGTCGATCAATACCGGCGCGATGCCGAAAAAGCCGGCGAGTGCCAGCGCGAGGATCACACCGCCGCCGATCAGCCATTTGCGCATGCCGCCGTCTCCCGCGGGGATCGTCCGCCCCCTGGAGCCGACTATGGGCAATCGCCGGAGCATGAGCCACCCGAAATCGCACCGCGCCGATGGCGCCCCCATCCGCCAAACCGTCAGCCAATCGTAAGCCGGGGTGGCTACGGCTTGGGCGCCGTCGGCGGTACGCGTGCGTCCCCATCCGCCGCACCAGACGAGGATCGACCATGCGTTACCGGATAGTGCCTGCCGCCCTGATCGCCGTCGCCTGCGCCCAACCGGCCCTTGCCCGCCACCACGCCCGCCCACCCCAGCCGGCGGAAGACCCGGCATCGTGGGTTGGCGCCATGGACTATCCCCCCGCCGCGATGCGCATGGGCGAGCAAGGCGATGTCGCCGTAACGCTCGCAGTCGACGCGCAGGGCCGCGTCACCGGCTGCCGGATCGACCAGAGCAGCGGCTTCCCCGACCTCGACACCGGCACCTGCCAGCGCCTGTCCCGCCGCGCACACTTCCAGCCCGCCACGGACGCGCAGGGTCAGCCGACGGCCGGCGTTTACGCCCGCTCCGTCCACTGGCGCTTGCCGGGCTGACCGTCCGTCGTACCGTTAGTGCCGAAACAGCGTCCCGGACCACAGCAGCACACCGACCGGAAACCCCAGACAGGCGACGGCGGATGCGGTTCGCCGCCAGTCTGGGACGACCACGCTCGACAACGCGAGGACGCCGCCCGTCGCGACGAGCAGCGGTGCCGAGAAACACAGCATGGCCATCACTTAGGGCAGGACGTGCGCCGTCGCGTCCGGCGCGTCGAAGGCGAACAGGCCGACGAACGCGATCATCAGCGATGGCACCGCCATCAGCCCCGCCACGATCACGAGCGCGGCCGCGACGCCGCGCGCGATCCAAGGCCGAAATGCCCTCCCCCCGGCCATCCTCACGGCGTATCGAAGAGCGCCGCGAGCTGTTCGATGATCGTGCCGCCCAGCTGTTCGGCATCCATGATCGTGACGGCGCGCGCGTAATAACGCGTGACGTCGTGCCCGATACCGATGGCGACGAGTTCGACCGGACTTTTGCTCTCGATCCAGCCGATGACCTGGCGCAAATGGCGTTCGAGGTAGCTGCCCGAATTGACCGAGAGCGTCGAATCATCGACCGGCGCGCCGTCGCTGATAACCATCAGGATGCGGCGATCCTCGGGCCGCGCGATCAGGCGGTTGTGCGCCCACAGCAGCGCCTCGCCGTCGATATTTTCCTTCAGCAGCCCCTCGCGCATCATCAGGCCGAGGTTGTTGCGCGCACGCCGCCACGGCTCGTCCGCCTTCTTGTAGACGATGTGGCGGATGTCGTTGAGGCGGCCCGGCTGCGGCGGGCGCCCCGCGGCGAGCCACGTCTCGCGGCTCTGCCCGCCCTTCCACGCACGGGTGGTGAAGCCGAGGATCTCGGTCTTCACGCCGCAGCGCTCCAGCGTGCGGGCGAGAATGTCCGCACTGATCGCGGCGATGCCGATCGGGCGGCCGCGCATCGAGCCCGAATTGTCGATCAGCAGCGTGACGACGGTGTCGCGGAAGTCCGTCTCGCGCTCGATCTTGTAGCTCAGCGATTGCGTCGGGTTGACGACGACGCGGGCGAGCCGCGCGGCGTCCAGCATGCCCTCGTCCTGATCGAAGTCCCAGCTGCGCGACTGCTGCGCCATCAACCGGCGCTGCAACCGGTTGGCGAGCTTCGACACCGCCGATTGCAGATGCGCCAGTTGCTGGTCGAGGTAACCGCGCAGCCGCGCCAGTTCGTCGGCGTCGCACAAATCGGTCGCCGCGATCACCTCGTCGAACTGCGTCGTCCACGGCTTGTAGTCGAACTGCGGCATGTAATCGCCGCTCGGCCGATTGGGGCGGACGGGTTGCGTGCCGTCGTCGCCATCCTCGCCCGCCTCGCCGTCGAGGTCGTCCATCGAGTCCTCGCCGAACTCTTCGCCCTCGCTGTCGTCGCTGTCCGACTGCTGCTGTTCGCCGCGCGCGTCGACCTGGCCTTCGCCCTGGCCGGCGTCTTCGTCCTCGCTGTCCTCGCCCTCGTCCTGCTGCTGGTCGTCGGCGCCCTCGTCCTCCGACCCGCCGTCGTCCGCTTCCTCGGGCTTTACCTCGCCCTCGATAAGCTCCAGCTCCGCAAGCATCTTCATCGCGAGGGACTGGAAGGCGCGCTGGTCGTCGAGCGCGAGCGCGAGGCTGGACAGGTCGGTGCGCTGCTCGATCCAGTCGCGCACCAGCGCCAGGCCGGGCGCGGCGGCGGCGGGTGCCTGCTGGCCGGTCAGCGCCTCGCGCACCATCAGCGACAAAGCGGTCGACAGCGGCACCTCCTCGCGCGTGCGGGCGCGGGTGATCGGATCGGCGCGCAACCGCACGTCGAGCGCATGGCGCAGATTGTCGGCGATACCCGCATAGCCGCGGCTGCCCAGCGCCTCGACGCGCGCACCCTCGACCGCGTCGAACACCGCACGCGCCACCGCCTCGGCGGGGGCGTGGCGCAGGTGCATCGCGCTATCGTGATGCTTCAACCGCAGCGCGAACCCGTCGGCGAAACCACGCGCCTCCGCCACCTGCTCGGCCGGCAGCGCGCGCGCGGGCATCGGAATCTTGATATGTTTGCCCGATTGTGACGGCGCATCGGCCGTGAAGGCGAGCTCCACCTCCGGCTCCTCAGCAATCGCCCGCGCGGTGCCGGACAGGACCGCCTTGAACTGGTCGAGAGGGGTTTCGTTCGACACGCCGGCCGTCAAGCCTTCCCCACCACGCTCTCCGGCAGGTCCTTGCCGAAGACGCGCTGGTAATATTCCGCCACCAGCGGCCGTTCGTTCTCGTCGCACTTGTTGAGGAACGACAGGCGGAAGGCGAAGCCGACGTCGCCGAAGATCAGCGTGTTCTGCGCCCAGGTGATGACGGTGCGCGGGCTCATGACGGTCGAGATGTCGCCGTTGATGAAGCCCTTGCGCGTCATATCGGCGACGCGGACCATGTTATCCACCTGCTTCTTGCCTTCGGGCTTGTCGTATTCGCCCGACTTGGCGAGCACGATCTGCGCCTCGGTCGCGGCGGGCAGATAGTTGAGCGTGACGACGATGTTCCAGCGGTCCATCTGGCCCTGGTTGATCTGCTGCGTGCCGTGATACAGGCCGCTCGTGTCGCCGAGGCCGACCGTATTGGCGGTCGCGAACAGGCGGAACCATTTGTTCGGGCGAATGACGCGATTCTGGTCGAGCAGCGTCAGCTTGCCTTCGGTTTCCAGCACGCGCTGGATCACGAACATCACGTCGGGGCGGCCGGCGTCATATTCGTCGAAGACCAGCGCGGTCGGCGTCTGCAGCGCCCAGGGGAGCAGGCCTTCGCGGAATTCGGTGATCTGCTGGCCGTCCTTCAACACGATCGCGTCGCGGCCGATCAGATCGATGCGGCTGATATGCGCGTCGAGGTTGATGCGGATGCACGGCCAGTTGAGGCGCGCCGCAACCTGTTCGATGTGGCTCGATTTGCCGGTGCCGTGATAGCCCTGCACCATCACGCGGCGGTTGTGGGCGAAGCCCGCCAGCACCGCCAGCGTCGTGTCGGGATCGAAGACATAGGCGGGGTCGAGATCGGGGACGCGTTCGTCCGCCTCGCTGAACGCCGGCACTTCCATGTCGCTGTCGATGCCGAACAGGTCGCGGACGCCGACCATCTTGTCGGGGGCGTCGAGGATCGTGGTTTCGCGGCTGTCAGGCTGGGTGTTGGGAATGTCGGTCATCGGGTCGGGGCACCGTTTTCGAAGCGAGGCAAGAGGCAGCCACCCCCAACGCACGAAGCGCGTGAATGACCCACCGGCTACCAGTGGAAACGGATCGCCGCCGCGTCAAGCGATGGCGGTGCCTTCAGTGCGCCGCGTCGGGGCGGACGAGCGTTACGAAGCTGTACGCGGGGCGGTCACCCTCTGCGGGGTGATCCTCGCGGGCCGCCTCACGCCAGCCGTCGAACGGGGGGACGGTGGCGTCGCCGGTGTAGTCGCCGTGGACTTCGGTGAGTTCGATGCGGTCCGCCTGGGGGAGGAACAGCGCGAAGACCTCCGCGCCGCCGATCACCGCGACGTCGTCGCCCGCCAGCGCCAGTGCGGCGGCGGGGCTGTGGGCCACTTCGGCGCCCGCGGCGGTCCAGGCGGGGTCGCGGGTCAGGACGATGTGGCGGCGGCCCGGCAAGGGCGACGGGAAGCTTTCGAACGTCTTGCGCCCCATCACCATCGCGCGGCCCATCGTCTGCGCCTTGAAGCGCTTCAGATCGGCGGGCAGCCGCCAGGGGAGCTGCCCGTCGCGGCCGATGACGCCATTGTCGGCGCGCGCGAGGTGGAAGGTCATCATACGGAGACGGCTGCCTTGATGTGCGGTTGCGCTTCGTAATCGTGCAGGACGAAGTCTTCGTATTCGTACTGATCGATCGCGGGCGGCGTGCGGCGGATTTCGAGGCGGGGCAGCGGGCCGGGCTGGCGGGTCAGCTGCAGCCGCGCCTGGTCGAGGTGGTTGGTGTAAAGGTGGCAATCGCCGCCGGTCCAGATGAACTCGCCGACCTCCAGCTCGCATTGCTGCGCGAGCATGTGGGTGAGCAGCGCATAGCTGGCGATGTTGAACGGCACGCCGAGGAAGATGTCGGCGGAGCGCTGATAGAGTTGCAGCGACAGCCGGCCGTTGGCGACATGCGTCTGGAACAGGCAATGGCACGGCGCCAGCGCCATCGCGTGCAGCTCGCCCGGATTCCACGCCGACACGATCTGGCGGCGCGAGGCGGGCTGCGTTTTGATCTGCTGGATCAGCTCGGCGATCTGGTCGATGTGGCGGCCGTCGCCCGCATCCCAATCGCGCCACTGCTTGCCGTAGACGGGGCCGAGCTCGCCCGCCTCATCCGCCCATTCGTCCCAGATGCTCACCCGCTGCTCCTGCAACCAGCGCACGTTGGTCTGCCCACGCAGAAACCACAGCAGTTCGATGATGATCGAGCGCAGGTGCAGCTTCTTGGTGGTGAGCACGGGGAAGCCCTGGCGCAGATCGAAGCGCATCTGCGCGCCGAAGACGGAGAGCGTGCCGGTGCCGGTCCGGTCCATCTGCTCGGCACCGCTAGTGAGCACGCGGTCCATGAGGTCGAGATATTGGCGCATCCCCGCTGGGTAGCGGAGGCGGGTGCGAGTCGCCACCCCGGCGGGACTTGCTCCGAAACGGATGCGCGTGGCGCTGCACGGCACGGCGCGGCGTGACAGGACATAAGCGTGACGACGACGCCCCCCTTCCCGGTCATGGGCCCCGTGCCCGCCGCGGCCCCCGCCCCCGCGGTGACCGGCGCCACCGCGGCGGCGCGGCTGTTCGCCGGGCTGGCGGAGGGCGCGGTGGAGCGCGCGGCGGTGCTGTATCTCGATCCGAAACGGAGGCTTCTGGGCCGCATCGATGTCGGCGGCGGGCGGGCGTCGGTCGCGCTGTCGCTGCGCATGGTGATCGCGGGCGCGCTGGCGCATGACGCCGCCGCGCTGATCCTGGGCCACGGCCACCCGAGCGGCGACGCCACCCCCAGCCCCGCCGACCTCGCCTACACCCGCGCGCTCGCCCGCGTGTGCGCGGCGGTGGAGGTGGAGTTGCTCGACCATCTGATCCTGGCGGGCGACCGCATCACCAGCCTGCGCGCGCTCGGGATGGTGTGAGTCGGCCGCGGATTCGGACGCGGCGGGGCCGTACCGCGGGTTCCAAAGTGGACAATGTGGACGATACGTAACGTGCGGGATCGGGGACCCGCATTTTCGAACCGGAGACTGGAAGGGGGCAGCGGGGCAAAGCGCTCGCGGCATAGACGATGTGTGGCACAGATTATGGATAATTGGAAGAGATCGCAGGTAAAAGCCTGCCCTCAATCCAACCAAATCCCTACGCTGTTTCTAAGGGCGTCGAGCTATTTTAATCGACGCCCTTCAGCTTTAACGAAGCTGCATCGGTAGCACCTGACTGCGTGAGACATTTCGTGCGTCACCGCCAGCGTTTGATGACGAAGAAATTGGTACAAATTCTGCACCCATGCGTCGGGCAAGCCGATCAGCTGCCCAATTAGCCTCGCCAGCGTCCCGACGGGGGGATGATCCATGATGGTCGTTAGCCACGGCTTCCTCCTGCTTCGCCAAACGCATTCATTGCCATATACGTTCAACTCAACGACTTCAACAATGGAGAACGTATGGAGAACGGAATTGGTGCCGTCCGATTTCCAGAGCTCGTTATCGGGATAGCTGGTGCGTTAGGAGTCGCCATTGAGGATATAGTCGCCTCCTTATCCGACGCGCTCAGTTCGGTTTCCTACCAATCGGTCATGATCCACGTCACAAAGGAAATTTCAGAAGAAGTCACCAATCTCCCTCGGCCGGCAGGCACCGATTTCCTGACCGAAGCAAACTATAAAATGGACCACGCCAACGAGGTGTGCCGCAAATACGGCAGCGCGGATACATTGATGCGCTTTGTGATGAAAGCCATCCGAAGACACCGCGCGGAACAGGAAAAATCAAACGGTGATGATGACGATTTACCAGAAAATAAGGTAATTCCACAAACTGCTTACATCATTCGTCAGCTAAAGCGACCCGAGGAGGTAAAGCTCCTCCGAAAAGTTTACGGTAAGCAATTCATTCTGGTTTCCGCTTACGGCTCTGAGGAGCATCGCCGATCAGCTATTGAGACAAAACTCAAACGAACATTGCCATTGAACACGCCAGATTTTCAAATAAGCTGTCATGCAGAGGAGCTTCTTCACAGAGACCAAAGTGAGGGATCTGAGAAAAATGGCCAGCATCTTCGAGACACGTTTCATCTGGCGGATGTTTTCGTTGACGGCATCACGAAGTCCTCGATGCAGGCCACGATCAACCGGTTCGTTCACGCTTTTTTCGGACGTGCTGACATTGCACCTACGAAGGCCGAGTACGGTATCTATGCTGCAAAATCAGCATCTCTCCGTTCGACCGACCTATCGCGACAAGTAGGTGCCGCCATATTTAGTCAGGATGGAGAGGTTATTTCCCAAGGCTGCAATGAAGTACCAAAGGCTTTTGGGGGTACATATTGGGACGGAGAAGATCCGGACTATCGCGACATCAAACTTGGATATGACCCAAACGATGTTTTAAAAAAAGAAGTTGTAAGGGATTTACTCGAACGCTTAGCGGCTGGCGGAATGCCTTCCAAGCGAGCAACAGAGATCGGTCCGGCCGCCGCCATCGTTGACGCCTTGCTGAAGAAGCCCTCGGAGGATGATCCAGATGGGCATGGCTGCTTATCTGAAGCCGCGGTCACAGATTTAACCGAATATGGCCGCGTCGTTCACGCGGAAATGGGGGCGATCTGCGACGCTGCCCGGTTGGGCCGGGCTGTGAAAGGCTCGATATTATATTGTACTACATTTCCGTGCCACAATTGCACAAAGCATCTTTTAGCTTCTGGAATTCAGAAGGTTGTTTATGTTGAACCATACCCAAAAAGCAAGGCGAAAGAACTACACGAAAACGAAGTGGAAATAGAGAACGCGTCCACAAATCGAGTCAGTTTTCTGCCATTTTTGGGAATTTCTCCTTTCCGATACCGAGACATTTTTGAAAAGGGGCGCCGCAAATCTGATGGAAAAGCCGTCAGGTGGATTAGCGGGGAACCAAAGCCTATGATCGACCTATCTGCTCCGACATACACTGACCTTGAGTTGTTCGAGCTTCACAAGCTGGGCTTCAAAATCCAGCCTCTATCTACAGCGCCCTCAACCAACAGCTAAGCGTCCCCCGTCAATCCCGCATCACGCACGGCTTGATCGCTTCCGGCTCCGGCCGGCGGCCGACCGCCTTGAACGTCACCATATAGCCGCCGGCGGACGGCATGTCGGTCATGGCGACCTGGCGGTAGCCGACCGCCTCGAACTCGCACTTCAGCAGCGCAGGCGGCGTGCCGTGGTTCTTGGTCTGGCGGTTGGCGTCGACGACGACGACCAGGCCCTCGGGCTTGAGCGAGGGCCTGAGGCGCCAGAGGAATTCGTAGGGTTGTTCGATCTCGTGGTACATGTGGACCATGAGGACGCGGTCGAAGCTCGCCGGGGGCAGCTTGGGGTCGGCGGGGGTGCCGAGGCGGACGGCGACGTTTTCGAGGTCTTCGCGGGCGACGCGTTCGGCCAAAGCATCGCGGACGCTGGCGACGATATCCTCGGCCAGCACGCGGCCGTGTTCGCCGACGCGTTGGGCGAGGCGGATGGTGTAATAGCCCTCCCCTGCGCCGATGTCGGCGACGGTCATGCCCTTGGCGATGCCGGCCTTGTTCATCACCTCCGACGCTTCGTTGAGGCGATCGCGCGCCTCTTCGTTCGACCAGCGGGCCGAGACGATATGCGCGACGGGGCGGTCGGCGACCGGGAACTGGCTGGGCGCGTCGTCGCGCTTCAGCAGCGGCTTGGACCCGTCGCACGCGGACGCGACGAGGCACAGCCCCGTGGCGGCGGCGATGGCGCGGGCCCGGAGCCGGATCAATCCACGTCCTCCACGTCGACCTTCTCGCCCGTCACGCGCTGCGACAGCGCGGCGGCCATGAACGGATCGAGGGCGCCGTCGAGCACGTCGCCGGGCGCGGTGGAGGTGGTGCCGGTGCGCAGGTCCTTCACCAGCTGATACGGCTGGAGCACGTAGCTGCGGATCTGGTGGCCCCAGCCGATGTCGGTCTTGGTGGCGTTTTCGGCATTGGCGGCCTGTTCGCGCTTCTGCAATTCCAGTTCGTACAGGCGTGCGCGCAGCTGGTTGTACGCCTCTGCCTTGTTCTTGTGCTGCGAACGCTGGTTCTGGCACTGGACGACGATGCCGGTGGGGATGTGCGTGATGCGCACCGCCGAATCGGTGGTGTTGATGTGCTGGCCACCGGCGCCCGACGCGCGATAGGTGTCGATGCGCAGGTCGCTTTCGTTGTAGTCGACGACGATATTGTCGTCGATCACCGGATAGACCCAGACGCTGGAGAAGCTGGTGTGGCGGCGCGCGGCGCTGTCATACGGGCTGATGCGGACGAGGCGGTGGACGCCGCTTTCGGTCTTGGCATAGCCATAAGCGTTCTCGCCCTTCACCAGCAACGTCGCGGACTTGATGCCCGCCTGTTCGCCGGCGTGATAGTCGATCAGCTCGACCTTCATGCCGCGGCGTTCGGCCCAGCGCGTGTACATGCGTTGGAGCATGCCCGCCCAGTCCTGGCTCTCGGTGCCGCCGGCGCCCGAGTTGATTTCGATATAGGTGTCGTTGGCGTCGGCTTCGCCCGCCAGCAGCGCCTGGATCTTGTCGTGGTCGGCGCGTTCCGCCAGCTGGGCAAGCGCCTCGACGCCCTCCTGCTCCATCGCGGTGTCGCCCTCGGCCTCGGCCATTTCGATGAGTTCGACGGTGTCGTCCATCTCGGACTGGATGGCGCGGGTGGCGGTGATCGCCTCGTCCAGGCGGCGGCGTTCGCGCATCACCTCCTGCGCGGCCTTGGGGTCGTTCCACAGCGCCTGGTCCTCGACGCGCGCGTTCAGCTCGTCGAGGCGGCGCAGCGCGCGGTCCCAATCGAGGAACCGGCGCAGCAGCGCCAGCGCGTCATTGATACGGTCGACGTGGGACTGCGCTTCGGCGCGCATGAAACTTCTCCAAAAACCAAACGTCATGCCAGCGAAGGCTGGCACCTCATGCGGCAAAGATGGTGCCCCACGAGGAAGATCCCAGCCTGCGCTGGGATGACGAACAGAATGTTCGCTAGTAGATTCCGCCTTCCCTTTGCAAGAAATCGCTGTCGCGCTGCGTGTTGGTGGCGCGTTGCGGGGCGGCGGCGGTGGCGGTCGCGGCGGGGGTGGGCCCGCGATGGATCGCGCGGCGCGGCTCGCTCTGCGGCTTGAACGCTTCCCAGATCACCGCCGCCTTGGGATCGGTGTCGGTCGGGAAGGTGCCGTAGACCGGGCGGCCGGTGGCGCGATCGATGCGGACCATGCGGATGCCGGCGGGGGCGCGGAAGGGGATCTTGTCGAGCCCCTCATAGGCCTTGACCGCAAATTCCTTGAAGATCGGCGCGGCGAAGGTGCCGCCCTGCGCATAGCCGCCGAGGTTCGAGGGCGTGTCGTAGCCGACGTAGAGGCCGCCGATGAACTGCGGCGTGCCGCCGACGAACCAGACGTCGGTCGGCCCGGTCGTCGTGCCGGTCTTGCCCATCATCGGCCGGTCGAGATCGCGCAGCACGACGGCGGTGCCGCGCTGGATGACGCCTTCGGTGATGTGGACCATCTGGTACGCAGTGAGCGGGTCGATCGCCTGACGCGTGCGATCGCCCGGGCGCGGCATCGGCTTGCCATTATAGTCGGGCGCGTTGCAGCCGTCGCAGCCGCGCCAGTTTTCCGGCCAGATGACCTTGCCGTGGCGGTCCTGCACGAAATCGATCAGCGTGGGTGCATGGGCGCGGCCCTGGTTGATGAGCGTCGCATAGGCGTTGACCATGCGGCTGACGGTGGTGACGCCCGCGCCCAGCGCATTGGCGAGATAGGGCTGGTAATCACCCACGCCCATGCGCTTCATGACGTCGACGACGCGCGGCATGCCGGTGGTCGCGGCGGCGCGGACGGTCATCAGGTTGCGCGACTGTTCGATGCCCCAGCGCATCGTGTGCGGCCCCGCCCCGCGCGAATTGCCGAAGTTGCGGAAGCACTTCTGCCCCAGCCGCGCGCCCTGGTAGACGCAGAACGGGCCGTCGACGATGATGCTGGCGGGCGTCATGCCGTTTTCGAGCGCGGCGGAATAGACGATCGGCTTGATGGTCGATCCGGGCTGGCGCATCGCCTGCGTCGCGCGGTTGAACGCCTGCAAGCGGCTGTCGAACCCGCCCTGCATCGCGAGCACGCGGCCGGTCTGCGGCTCTTCGACGACGAAGCCGCCGCTGATCTTCGGCACCGAACGGATGGCGTAGCTACCGCCCTGCGGCGCGACAGCGATGATGTCGCCGGCCTTCAGCGCGGCGAAGGCGGTGCCGCCACGCCCACGGACCGGCATCTGCGCCGCGCCGCGCGGCAGCGTGCCGGTCTTGCCGTCGGCGAACCCGATCTGCCACGCGTCGCCCTCGCGCGCGATAACGATGGCCGCGCGCCAGTCCTTATAGTCGAGGCCGATGTTGGTGTTGAGCAACGGCTGCAACCAGCCGTCCGCGTCGTCGAGGTCGACGTGGCGCAACGGGCCGGACCAACCGCGCCCCGAATCGTAGCGGAGTAGGCCGTCGCGCAGCGCCTGCGCCGCGAGGTCCTGCAACCGCGTGTCGAGGCTGGTGCGCACCCACAGGCCGCCGGCATAGACGCTGAACGGGCCGTCGCGCTCGGTCTCGCCGAACTTGTCGATCAGCTGGCGGCGGACCTCTTCGACGAAATAGCCGCCGACGCGTTCGTATTTCGGCGTGCGGCGCAGGATGGTGCCGAGCGGTTCGGCCACCGCCTGATCGTGCTGGGCTTGCGTGATGAAGCCGTTCTTCAGCATCTCGCCGAGCACGTAATTGCGGCGGGCGAGCGCGCGATCGGCATGGCGGACAGGATCGTAGTTCGACGGGCCCTTGGGCAGGATGGCGAGATAGGCGAGCTGCGCGAGATCGAGCTCGTTCAGTTCCTTGTCGAAATAGGCATGGCTCGCCGCCTCGACGCCGAAAGCGTTCCGGCCGAGCGCGATCTGGTTGAGGTACAGTTCCAGGATCTGCGGCTTGGTGAGCGTGTCCTCGATCTTATAGGCGAGGATCGCTTCCTTGAACTTGCGCGTCGGCGAATATTCGTTGCCGATCAGCAGGTTCTTGGCGACCTGTTGGGTGATGGTCGATCCGCCCTTCGCCCGCCGGCCGGTGCCGAACTTGCGCACGTAATCGATCACCGCGCCGCCCAGGCCCGGATAGTCGACGCCATGGTGTTCGAAGAAGGTCTTGTCCTCCGCCGCCAGGAAGGCGCGGACGAGGAGCGGCGGATATTCGGCGTAGCTCAGCTCGACGCGGCGTTCGCGGGCGTAGGACTGGATCGGCGCGCCGTCTGCGCCGCGCACGTTGGTGGGCAGCGGCGGTTCGTAGCTGCGCAGCTGATCGACCGAGGGCAATTGCCGCAGCACCGTCACCCACAGCACACCGTATCCGACGACCGCCAGCACGGCGAGGATGGCAAGCCCCTTCACCCACCAGCGCCCCCAGGAGCGGCTGACGAGGCCACGCACGCCGCCGGCGTCGCGGAAGGCGGTGAATCGGCTGGTGCGGGGGGGATCGGACGCCATAGACTGGAGCGCGCATCTACACGGCTTTGGCCGCGCTTGCCAGCCTGTGGGCGGGCGGACTGGTGCGAGGGGGCACGAACCGATAGGCGGCGGCGATGCTGGTCGCGATCCTCCTCGTCCTGACATTGGGCTATCAGGCGCTGATCCTGTGGCGCGGGCAGTTGATGGCGGGGTGGCGGATCGGCTTTGCCGCGCGCCACCTGCGCTGGGCGTCGGGGCTGTGGCTGGGGTACGGCCTGCCGGCATTGCTGGGACTGGCCGCGATCGGGGGGCTGGGAGCGATCGGCGGCATGCCGCTTGCCTTCCTGCCGCTGGCGCAGACGCTCGGTCTGCCGCCGGGGGCGATTGCACCGACGACGATCGCACTGGGGCTGGCGGGCGGCAGCGCGCTGGGGCTGGCGCTGACGTGGTGGCGGGCGCGGCGCGGGCGCGGGCCGTGGACGATCGGCGATGCCAGCGCGCTGCTGCCGCGGCGCGACGGCGATCTGTGGCCGGCAGCGGTGCTGGCGATATCGGCGGGGGTGACGGAGGAGCTGTTCTTCCGCCTGTGGCTGCCGCTGATCGTGACGCTGGCCTGCGGGTCGGGCGCAGTGGGGATGGGGGTGGGCACCGCCGCCTTTGCCGCCATGCACCGCTATCAGGGCTGGGCGGGAATGGCAGCGAACCTGATTGGCGGCGCCCTGCTCGCGGCGCTGTACATGGGGACCGGCAGCCTGTGGGTGGCGATCGCGGTGCATGCGCTGGTCGACCTCAACGCGCTGGTGCTGCGGCCGTGGGTGGCGTCGCGGGTCGTGGCGAGAGGGTGACGGCTGGCCTGGCTCCCCCTGCCGCCCCGGTGCAGCTACATGCCGTGGTGGGCGTTATCGAGGAGGAAAGCTGCAACCCAACACGCCAGCAAGGCGGCGCCAAGGCAGGCAAATTTGAGCCTGTGAGGCCTATCGGCGCGCACAATTGCAGTTACAGTACACAATATATCGATGGCAACGAAACATAGCAGGATAGGCGCTGCGAGTAGCATCCAGCCAAATGCGTTGCCGATGTTTGCGCCGGGCACCCCGGCTAGCTCCGGTTCAATCCAGTAATCTGACGCGATGAATAGGAAGAGGGCCAACGCGATGGCGTTGATGATCAGGAGGAGGAGCGTGGCCCGGCGTGTCATGCAGAGGTGCATGCGCGATCAGTATGCATTTCCCGTGCAGTCCGTATCCGCTTTCACGTCAGCGAAGGCGCAAATACGCCCCCTTCAGTTCTTCAGCCGCCAGCCGCTTTTGAAGATCCAGGCGATGATGGCGAGGCAGAGGATGAGGAAGCCCAATGTGACGCCGAGGCTGAGCCCGATGTCGACGTCGCCCTTGCCGAAGAAGCTCCAGCGGAAGCCGCTGACCAGATAGACGACCGGGTTGAACAGGCTGACCGTCCGCCACGGCTGGGGCAGCATGTCGATCGAATAGAAGCTGCCGCCGAGGAACGTCAGCGGGGTGATCAGCAGCATCGGCACGAAGTTCAATTGTTCGAAACTCTTGGCCCAGATGCCGAGGATGAAGCCGAACAGGCTGAACGCGATCGCGGTCAGCAACAGGAACGCGACCATCGCGGCGGGATGATCGACGCGGATCGGCACGAAGAAGGCCGAGGTGACGAGGATGATGATCCCCAGCACGACCGACTTGGTCGCCGCCGCGCCGACATAGCCCAGCACCATCTCCATCGCCGAGACGGGGGCGGAGAGCAGTTCGAAGATCGTGCCGGTGAATTTGGGGAAATAGATGCCGATCGAGGCATTGCCGACGCTCTGCGTGAGCAGGCTCAGCATGATGAGCCCCGGCACGATGAAGCTGCCGTAGCCGACGCCGTCCACCGTCTGCATCCGGCTGCCGATCGCGCCGCCGAAGACGATGAAATAGAGGCTGGTGGTGAGCACCGGCGCGACGAGGCTCTGCCAGAGCGTGCGCAGCGCGCGGGCCATTTCGAAGCGATAGATCGCCCAGACGCCGTGGAGATTCATGCGCGGCCCGCCTTTCGGAAAGTCACAAAAGTCGCGCCGACGACGGTGTTTTGCGCGCTCATGCCCGCTCGCCCACCAGGTCGACGAAGATGTCCTCGAGGCTCGATTTCGAGGTTTCGAGGTCCTTGAACGCGATGTCGCGTGCGGAGAGTTCGCGAAGCAGCGAGGGGATGCCGGTGTGTTCCTCGGTCGCGTCGAAGACGTAGCGCAGCGTCTTGCCGTCGTTTTCGAGGCTGAGGTGCCAGCGGTCGAGGCCGTCGGGCACCGCCACCAGCGGTTCGACCAGCGCGAGGTCGAGTTCGCGCTTGCCGAGCTTCTTCATCAGCGCCGATTTCTCGTCGACCAGCAGCAATTGCCCCTTGTTGATGACGCCGACGCGGTCGGCCATTTCCTCGGCCTCTTCGATGTAATGCGTCGTCAGGATGATCGTGACGCCGCGTTCCCGCAGGCCGTGCACCAGCTTCCACATGTCGCGGCGCAGCGCCACGTCGACGCCGGCGGTGGGTTCGTCGAGGAACAGGATTTCGGGTTCGTGCGCCAGCGCCTTGGCGATCAGCACGCGGCGCTTCATGCCGCCCGACAGCTCCATGATCTTGGCGTCGCGCTTGTCCCAGAGCGACAGATCGCGAAGGATCTGTTCGATATAGGCGCTGTGACCCGATCGGCCGAACAGCCGCCGCGAGAAGGTGACGGTGGCGAGCACGGTTTCGAACATGTCGACCGACAGTTCCTGCGGCACGAGGCCGATGCGGCGGCGCGCGGCCTTGTAGTCGGCAATGGCGTCATGCCCGGCGACGTGGATCGTGCCGGTCGACGGCGTGACGATGCCGCAGATGATGCTGATCAGCGTCGTCTTGCCGGCGCCGTTCGGGCCGAGCAGCGCGAAGATTTCGCCCTTGTTGATCGTCAGTTCGACGCTGTGGAGAGCGGTGAAGCCGCCCTTATAGGTCTTGGACACGCCGGACACGGCGAGGATCGTTTCCGGCATTGATGCGCCCCCTTGGTGCGGCGGGAGATAGGGTGCTCAAGCGGCTGGAAAACGTATGGCTCGCCCCGTCGGCAAGCGGTTTGTGTCTGACGATCTGAGCAGTCTGCGAAAACGTATCCGGCCTTTCAGCATGGAGCCGTTGGCCAAGATGGAGATCCGCGCGTCCTGGTCCTCATA